>Ga0255427_1026_pt1 | contig 36005 bp, 29 predicted proteins | sample ANMaggSeSYBR02D9_FD_182671 | JGI IMG/M metagenome (GOLD analysis project Ga0255427, IMG submission 182671) | Sediment cell enrichment communities from methane seep in Santa Monica Basin, California, United Staets - ANME aggregate JGI... | ecosystem: Environmental > Aquatic > Marine > Cold seeps >... | reverse complement strand
ATTCGTGCGCATTACAGTTTTTTTATCTTGCTTTAAGGTAGTTTTTTAAATCTCTATAGTAGTTTTCATGTGGGCCAATCATTATTAATTCAAGATCAGCTCCGACAAAGCGATAGGACAGTAAGTGTTGAGTGTTTTTAATTTTGAATTTGTGGACATATACCCCACGGAGGTCGCCCTTTTTTTCTGCTCCAACAGATGAATTTTCGGCAATTAATAGAATCTGTTTGTCTAGTGCCTTTTTTTCTTGTTTGCCGAATTTTTTAACTTTTCGTTCAAACGATCGGGACTGAAGAATTTTCATTGGCGATTATCCGAATTTGTACTCTGATGATTCACCTTGTTCCAGCTCTGCAAGACCGACAAGTATATCTTTAATCAGACCATAGGTTAAATCGGGATTTTCTTCAGCGCATTTTCCAATTTGTGCCCAATGTTCAATCTGGCCAGTTAACGACCGTTTATCGATTTTACTAAATATTTTTGCGTCCCGAACCAAATCGTCGGTAATTCTTACCGCGGTTGCCATTATGGTTACCCCCTTTAATATTATTTTAGGTAACTATATTACAAAAAATAGCAAATTGCAACATATAATTGCACTTACCAACGTCCGACTACTCGACCTTTCGCGTTAGAAGTGGAGAAATGTTAAAGGGATTCCATTATTGCATCCAGGTTCTGGTCTTTAGCCTTGAATTTCACTCCAATTCCCTTTGGCACGGTCCAGACAACTTTCCCGGGGAGTTCTATCGGTTCTTGTTTTTTGGTCTGAGTTGGAAAATTGACTGTTATCTCCTGTCCCACAGAGAATGCCATGTCAGTTTCGATAGACAGTATAAACATCCCGCCGGCGCTTATGTCTTTCACCAGGCCCTTGAAGGCATCTCCCCAGGTGGAGTAGTTTACAGTTATGGAGCATGGTTTTCTATCGTGTTTTCTTCGGTTGGTTTTCCGCAGATCATCAAGCACGCTCAAAAGCTTTTGTTTCTGGTCTTCAGATGCGTTGTCGATAAAAGGGGAGATATCCGTGAGCAATTCTTTTAAACGACCTGTGAGACTATTTTTTTCGGATTGTTGGATGGAATCTGTCATAGGGCACGCTCCCAATAACGAAATAGCTTGTTTTAAGGTAAGGTAACCTGTAGCTAAAATCCTCAAAAGTCAATTTGGTAACTGAGGAAACTCTTAAAAAATAACCCGTTGAAGCCATTTTAGTCAAGAACTAATTAAACACCATAGTCCCGCGCTGCCTCATGTTGGGTTTATTTCGCGATTCCTACGTGCATTGTAAATTGCTCCGCCCAGTTTCACGTAGAGATTGAGTACGTCAACAGCTTCCTGTCGCAAGACATCCCGTGATACTTGCACACCTATCTCTTCGAGGGCTTGCCGCCAGTTCGGGAGCTTCGGCCCTTCATCGAAACCAATGCAACGTGCATCTTCATCTCGAGCACCACAGACCAGCCGTGTGACCCCCGACCAGGGAATGGCCCCGAAACACATTGCGCAGGGCTCTGTAGAGGCTACCAACTCGTAGTCGCTCTTCCCTTCATCACTGATGTCGTACCGGCCGAGTTTTTTCTGTGCCAGCGCAATCGCGACCATCTCCGCGTGAAGTATTGAGCAGTTGTGTGTCACAACGACGTTCACCCCTGACGCAACAAGGTACCCATTCGCATCAAACACACCAGCACCAAAAGGCCCCCCGGTTTGTCTCTGAACGTTCTCCCGTGCCAGTGTAACTACAAAACGCATACGATCTTCCCTTGTCCGGAAAGATCTTTGGACTGTGCGCGAGTAGTTCTCCTACCCAATGCGGAAGTCTGATCGTGAAGTCCATCTGCAACAGTGTCACCTACCGCCTTTTCACAAAAAGAGGATCAAGGAATGTTCCTCAAAAAATAATACAATTGATAATCTTTTTTACTGCCAAACTCAAGGATATTTTTATGAAAGGCCGTGATTATCCGTGGCCGGATTGATTGCACATAGTCATGCGCCAGGGCTGTCTTGCTTATCAATTCAAATCTTAGAAATGCCAAGCGCTTCATTACAGGCTGTAATGTAGTAATTTGCTTCTTTAGAATCTTTAAATTTCAGAAAATAGGGGAGTGCCTTGTTATATTCTCTTAAATTTAGATAACTGATCCCCAGGCATATATTAAGCTGCTCGCTTTCCGGGAAATGTTCGACTCCTTCTGATAGTATTTTAGCCGATTGTATGTATTCTCCCATTTTCTGTTTAATTATACCTAAACCAAGAAAAGAGCGCTGATCAGGATGATAGTCCAGAGATTTTTTGTATAGTCTTTCAGCAACCCTGTCTTTATCTTTTATAGCTTCTATATTTGCATAATCCCCATAATCGAATGTCATTCCAAGTCTTGAGAAAAAATCTGCGTGCAATTCGTAAAGTTCTTTGTCATCAATTACTTCAATGTCGTCTGTAAAACCTGCAAGATTTTCATAGTAATTCATCCTGAGCTTTTGCCCGAACGCCAGTATCATATCCTGGGACAAATCAGGGTCGCTTTGAAAATATATAATGTCTTCTATGCGCTTTAACCAGATATCATCTGTAATTTTACATTTTTTTTTAAAATCTGAATAAAGTGCTGTTCCGGGGAATATATCAAGGATGTAGAAAATAATGCTCAGGGGTTTGATTTCATGAATTAAATCTATGGTGTCCTGAATTGTATCCCAGCTTTCTCCTTGGCACCCGTAAATAAAGTAGGCTCGGGCCATAATGCCGTATCTGGGAGTCAGCGCAAAAGCTTTTTTTATTTGATCTGTTTTAATGTTTTTGTTCAGAATTTTTCTTATTTTTTCAGATCCGCTTTCCACACCATAACTGATCTGAATGCAGCCGGCTTTTCTCATCCAGTAAAGAACTTCATCGTTCACATAGTTTACACGGGAAATTGCTACCCATACTATTTTTAGTTCTCTATTCAGAATTTTTTTGCAGATTTCAATTACTATATCTTTTTTGAGGGTAAAGGTGTCATCTGAAAAATAAAAAAAAGTTATTCCTTTTTTAAAGAGAAGTTCAATTTGATTTACAAAATAATCCGGGGAGTGAAATCTTACTTTATGGCCCCAGAGCTGAGGGGAACCGCAAAAAGTGCAGTTTCCAGGGCATCCTCTGGTCAAGGAAACGTGCTGATAGTTAAAATATTTTGCCGGCATCGGCAGTTTGTCAAGGTTATGTATGATTTCGGCGGGCTTTGTTTTTACAACCTTGTTTTTTTTTCTGTATGCAATGCCTTTGATGTCCTTGATTTTTTTATAATTATGTTTTTCTATACATTTTATCAAATTTAAAAATGTGTATTCTCCTTCACCTAATACTGCGTAATCAATTTCTTTGAAGTGCTTTAATAAATGCTTCCATAAAAAGGTGGTGCCTATTCCGCCAAAGACAATTTTCACTTTTGGGTCGATTTGTTTTGCAATCCTGGCGATTTCAATTCCACCCCATCGATTTGCATGCATTATCGAAAAACCGATTACATCCGGTTTTTTTTCAATCAATGTCTCTTTGATGACATCACAGGATGCTTTATTGACCTTATGCCAGTTCAGTATTTCAACATCGTAATTATTTTCCTTTAAAACAGCACCCACATAATAAACTCCCATGGGTACAACACTTATTTCTTCCTCATGAACTCTGTCTTCAAGGAAATATGGATATATGAGTAATATCTTCACGTTGTAAGCGATCTAACTTTATAATTTAGTAATAGTTCACCACTGATTTTCACGGATTTTCACGGAATTATCAAAATATTCTTCTCAACATTGCAAACTTCTCTGCACCAAAATTAAACAATAACCCCACTCTCAATTGAGTTGTTTTAAGATAATTGATCAACTGGGCTTCATCCTGATTTTATAGCTCAAATCTTCGTATAGTAAATTACTCATTGTTTATAATTTTCAGTGAAACTCCGTGTTGTTCCGTGGTGAGCATTTTTTACTTTTTGTTTTTCCGGTTTGCTTCAAGCATTTTGTTATGAAGGCGTTCAGCTCGAATGCAGAAGGTTTCCAGTTTTGCATTTATCAACTGAGGGAAAGGGGAGCCGTCACTTTCAATGGCCAGAAACGGCAGGTCTTCTATATCCGTGAGTATATGCCGGAGTTGTTTGTTTTTAGAATCAGTTGCAAGCTTTCCTTCCCGGTTCATAGTGACGTTAAGAATAGACTCTGAAAGGCGGTTGGGCATACAGCCAAAAGGACCTATGGCTATTACTCCACAGACATGGGATGCAATTTCGCTGAGAGCGCCGCCCACCGTCAGAATGGCTTCACCGGCCAAATATGGAGAAATATAAGGCGAGGCACTGTTAATTATTGATTTCATATCGAGCGGCTCTGCGTGAACAAGCCCTGAACGCGACAGTATTGATTTAATACGCCTTTCATATTTTGACATGAATTTCTTTTTGATCATGAACTCCAGCTTTTCCAATTTAGACATTTTGTGGTCTGAATAATTATTTTTCAGAATATAGTCAGCATATAAAATCCACTCCGCCACCGGCGTACATATCGCTGCAAACCCTTCTTTTGCAAGGCGTTCAGTCAAATATTGACGAGAAATATCATCTCTTCTGACAAATATTTCACCTGAAAGCGAGATAGTTGGCACTTCTTCTACGGGCCGCTTTAATGGGATATGGCTGAAGCGTTTAGCAGTTATGGAAATTTGCTTTTCAAGCTCAGAGAAGTCTCCTGTTTCCAATTTTGCCAATATCTGTTGCCACTCCTCATTGAATATTTTAATAGCTACTTTCGTGTCTGCCGCATTAGCCAGCAGCATGGATCTGATATCTTCCATTACATCAGATACGATTACAGCACTCCACGCGTGAAGCTGAAAATTGCTGCCCAAACCAGCATATGCGTTCTCTGAAGATAACGAAAGCATAGCGACATCAGGAAGTTCAAGCCTTTTTACCAGATCTTCCATAAATATGTAGTACTGGCCGAACCGACACGGCCCGGAACCTGTAGGCATAAAGTATACAAGAATCTCGTCAGTCCGCTTTTTGTTGCGGATATAATTGAGCAGAGTTCCTGTAGTTAGTATAAGCGGCAGGCATTCTTTGCAGGACGTATTTGCACGGCCAAGTTTAAGTATAGATTCATCAGATGGAGGATGGGCTATTGCTTTAATACCTTTTCCGCGAAATACAGCGGCAAACGATTCAGAGGCTATTTTGCCCATAGAAGGTATTAAAAGAGTTACACGCGGGTCAGTCAGCGGGATTTTTTTGCCGGAAGATGTTACTACTTTTGCAACACCGTCTTCAATTATGAGGCTGGCTTGGGTAAAGGAGCTTTTCTTTAGTGGAATCATTTTATTTGCCATAAGCTGCCTGTATGCTGATACTATATCAAGAAAAGCTTCTATTCTTGTTTCAAGGCCTGCATCTGCAGTATGGCTGTCGAGTTCAAGAGTTAGAGAGGGTTTTCGACCCATGTAATTCCTGAAATATCCAACTATAAACGAATCAGGGCCGCATGAAAAGTTGGTAATATAAACGCCGAACAGTTGAGGATGCCTTTTTACTAGTCTGCCGGCTTTGAGAATTACTTGCCCCATTCCCCAGTACATATGGCGCTTTGTCTTTTCATTATCAAAAGGAAGAAAATCAAAAGGTATTACGAGAACACCCCTTGATGCCAGTTTGCTGGGAATGCCCATGTGAGCTTCTTTAACAAAGCCATTGTATGGTCTGGCAAATATAACAATCCCCGTTTTTTCCGGTTCAGATTCAAGTTCTTTAAGCACCTTTTTGCCAATATCCTTCATTTCATTCATGCATTCAATCTGTTGTCGCAGGGCCTTCTTGAAAGCCTTGTCAGCCTCCTTCCGGCTGATTCCCATCTTTCTCGCGGTTTCAATTAGGGGGGGTCCGGCGTTTTCCAGACCTTTTGTTAAATTTATAAGGGGAGAAAGCAGTTTTGTCCCTTTTCTTTTAAGCTCTTCGAGTTTTTTACTAAATGTTACCTGAAGATAATATGTTTCACCCTGAACAAAGGGACAGACCTGCGAGCTTGAATGACCATTTGGAACATGAACCGCTTTGAAATGAGGCAGGAATATGAAATCAGGAGGATTTTCCATAGTAATCAGGGAGTAAAAAAAGCCATGAGACAGTTCAGCGGGGAAGCAGAACGCTGTGTTTTTCTGATCCATTCCTTGCTTTGAAGTTGAATTCGGCATTACAGGCTCGAAGCCCAGTTCGGTAAAAAAAGTGGAGTAAAGAGGATAAAAGGTGTTGACCATAAAACTTCTGTTTATTCCGATTCTTCCCCTGCGCTTTTTTCCGCTTTCCTCAGGCAGTTTTGCGCCGTACTTTTCAAAGATCAGTTTCTGTCTGACCCGCACCAGATCCAGCTTTTCTACATTGTATTTTATTTTTTGCCGTAAGTTGTAATACCTGTTGCATGCTCCTCCAAATGGATATTTCTTGCCTTCAAGCCCGATCATTGCTATTTCGCAGCGCCGATCGCATTTTTCCTTGCCGCCTCTGCAAATGAAAGATTTTCCGTACGTTACCTCTCTATCTGCAAGTGTCTTAATGTTAAAGTACTTCTCCGCCATTAATCCTGTTTCAATTCTTTTTTTAACCTCAAGGGCAACGCCGAAAGCCCCCATAAGGCCGGGTTCAGGCGGAACGATTATCGGCTTGCCCACAAGTGCGGCCATGGCAAACGGAATCGCTTTGTTGTAGCAGACTCCTCCCTGCATAAAGACCTTTTCCCCAACCTGTTTATTGCCTTTTACTCTGTTTGAATAATTCATGCAGATGGAATAAACCAGCCCGGCGACAATATCTTCGTGCTTTACTCCTTCGTGAATGGCATTTTTTATGTCAGAGGCGATAAATGCAGCGCACTGATCATTAAAATTCGGCGGATTTTTTCCCTGAAGCGCGATATCTGCAATATCATCCATTTTTACACCCAGAGTTTCATACGCAGATTCTTCAAGGAAAGACCCTGTTCCGGCTGAACATGCTTCGTTCATTGCATAATCAGAGGGCACAGCGTTTGTTATATAAGTGTATTTGGCATCCTGTCCTCCGATTTCAAATATGGTATCTACCTTGCTATCAAAGTAAACGGCAGCAGTTGCATGTGCGATTATTTCATTGATTACACCTTCAGTTAAGGCATGAAGACCCGCTATTTGACGGCCGGAACCGCAGACACCCAGCCCTACAATTGATATTCCATCAGGATCAACCCTTTCTTTTATCTGGTCTAGAATATTTCGATAACAATTCCGGGAAGCGCATACAGGGTCGCCATTTGTACGCAGATATACAGATGCAAGCATTGAGTTGTCTTCTTTTCGCAGAAGAACAGCCTTGGTGGTGGTAGAACCCACGTCCAGGCCCAGTATGCAAACATCACCCGGTTTTATATTTCCCATGTCAATTGTTTTGAATTCTACCATGTCCTTAAAATTGAGGAGTGGAGAAAGTGTATCAAATGATGTAATTTCTTCCTTAAAAAGATTTGCTATTCCGGAAAAAGGGGCGGTTTCATTGTTAAGCGCCCATAGTGCGGCCCCCATGGCTTCAAAATATGGCGCTTCTTTCGGAACTATAAGATCTGGAAGCTCCTTACTCAGATATTCAATCATCATCCTGTTGCGCGCTGTTCCGCCTGTGATCATGATATTTTGTCTTTCAATCTTTTTCAGAAGCTCCAGGATTTTATTCGACATCATTTTACAGAGGCCGGCAGTTACCTTGGATTTCGGGATACCTTTATTCGTTGCATGAGTGCAGTCTGACTTGCAGAAAACAGAACATCTGCCTGATACATGATATGGATTTTCTGAAGCAGCCCACTGGGCCGCCTCTTCTATCGATACATTCATTCTGCGAAGCTGTTGAAGGAGAAATTCACCGGTTCCTGATGCACACTTATTGCCTGTCACCACATTTGATATTTGTCCCAGTCTGTTTAAAACATATACCATAAATGTCTCTCCGCCTGCGGAGACAATTGCCGGGCATGAGATGTCATCGGGTTTGACAAACTTATATGCTAATTCAACAGCTTCGGGTTCGGGTATGGATGAAAGGTTTACAAATTTGCAGAACCTTCTCCCTGTTGCAGCGATCCTGTCAAATGATTTTAAGTCGAAGTTTTTTAGTGCGGCAAGCAGAGTTTGCTTTGGATCTCCTTCGTGTGTATGAAGTGAAAATTTGACTATTCGCGGCTTTATCTCAGAGTCTTTTTTTATCTTCTGATCAACATCTCTTTTCCTTTCCATGTGGACAATGGACACAGTGGAAGCTCCGAGACACAGACCAAGAGAGTTTATTGTATCTGCACCTGATATTTCAGTTTGCTGAATAATTTGTTCCTCTAAATTGTTATTTTCTTTATACATGGTTGTCCGTCCCAAAAATTTTATCTTATTTGTAAACTTTCACGGAACATTGAAATTGGAAACTGGGCATTCATGCTTTTGTACTGTTTTTCCCAATTTCCAATTTCTATTTTCATCTCTCCCAAATTTCTACTTTCCAATTTCAAGCCGTGAACGGCCGCTCTTATTTTATGTGAATAGTTTCACCAACCTTTGGAGTGATTACAGAAAAACCATTATTTCCCAGGTGTTGTGCAAATGAAATAGACTGATCTTCCTCTCCATGGACCACGGCTATTCTTTTAATTCGTAAATTTGATTCCTTAAGAAAACGAAGCATTTCATTTCTATCGCCATGTGCGCTGAAACCGCCTATCTTAGCAACATGGGCTTTAAGCGGATATGTTTTATTGAGAAATTTCAGTATTGGCGGGTTACCGCTTCTTCCGGAATTTTCATATTCTTTGCCTTGTTCCAAAATACGACGGCCAAGTGTGTTCTGAGCCATATAACCTACGATTAAAATCGTATGCTGTGGATTATGAATTTTATAGCGCAGGTGATGAAGAATTCTGCCGGCTTCGCACATTCCTGCAGCAGATATTACTATGTGAGATTTTTTTTCACGCATCAGAGCCATAGACTTTTCAACAGAACCGATAAAATGAACTTTGTCAAATAAAAACGGATTTATACCGTTTTCCAGGAAAGCCTTATGTGTTTTTTTGTTATAAACTTCAGGATGTTCACCGAAAACTCTGGTTATTTTTGTTGCAAGGGGACTATCTACATATACCGGGACCCGAGGGACTTCACCTTCATTGTAAAGTTCGTGAATAAAATATAACAGCTCCTGAGTACGACCGAATGCGAAAGCCGGTATTAAGACAGAGCCTCCCCGATCAAATGTTTCAGTTATTACCTTTTTCAACTGCGGTTTTAAATCCTGGACAGGTTCATGCAATCGGTTTCCATATGTGCTTTCCATTATAAGCAGGTCTACATCCCTGTGTTTTTCAGCAAAATTTAAGGTCGGATTTTTTAGAATCGGCTTGTTAAATCTGCCGATATCACCGGTATAACAGATATTATAGTTGCGGCCGTTTTCCCTGACTTCAATCATGCTTATTGCTGATCCTAAAATGTGTCCTGCGTCGTAGAATGTGCAGATCATATCGTTCCCTATATTTACAGGGTACTTATAGGGATATCCTTCAAAATATTTGAGAGACTGCTCAGCATCTTCTATAGTGTAAATAGGATGAACACCTTCCAGGTGATGTTTTTCGATCAATTCATTAATTATCTCTGCATTTAGTTTATTTCGGTCTGTTTTAAGCAACTTTTTTATATCGTTACTTTTACGTTTTGATAATTTTTTAGCGCGCGGTGATATTTTCAACTGATAAAGGGTCGAACGAACGGTTTTATAATTTAGATAGTTTGCGTCTGATTCCTGAATATGAGCGGAATCCGGCAGCAAATATTCGCAGGTATCTAATGTTGCCCTCGTGCATATAATATGTCCATTGAAGTTTCCCTTGGTAAGCATTGGTATGCGACCCGAATGGTCTATATGGGCATGAGAAAGAACTATATTCGTGATAATCGCGGGATCCAATGGTAATATCCTGTTTTTCTGTTCGCTTTCCTTGCGCCTTCCCTGAAACATTCCGCAATCCAGCAGTATCCTGTCATTTTCAGTAGTAATTAGATGCATTGAGCCTGTAACTTCACGAACTCCGCCATAAAATGTAACATGCATTTGAGACCCCTTTAGACTTTATATAATAACTTAGCCACAAAGACACCAAGGTTATAATATAATTCTCAGAAATTTGAAAACTCAAAAGTAACTTGTTAACAATTAGAGGTGGCAGGCATTTAAATTTAAAACGGCTGACTGTTTGAGCGTATTAGTGAGCATTAAGAAAAAAGAGGCACTTTTGTATATTTTTGTTAAAAGGATAAACTCAAGCCATAACGTTCTATTTTTCTAACTGATATTAATACTCTTTTTTCTTTAGGCTCACTTATGCGCGAGTTTCAGACGTTCTTAAATTTAATTGCCCGCTGCCTCTGGTTAGGAACGTGGACGAATTAACTTCCACAAGTAGGCGCATAGATTTGGGTCAGATTTGTTCGATCTCAAATCACAAAAGTTGATGGAATAGCAGGCTATTTTGATATTTTTGTGATTTGAAATCGGGCAAAGGTGGCCTGAAGCTGTGATGCATAGTTGGGGAAGTTATTTCGTCCACGTTCCTTAATCTCATATTTGAGTTTTCAAATTTTTGACAATAATAATTACAGCATCTAACATCTATTCCACCGATTTTATCAAACTGCCCCGCAGCAAGCGCTTTCTCGTGCCAGGGTATATCCGAAGCCTTGGGAACAGGAGGAATCCACAGGCAAAACCGGTAGTGGAAGTCTGAAACTGGATAGATCAAGGGTGTCCCGCCAGGCGGGATATTAAGTGCCTGAGAAAGCCGACGATTTGGATGTAGCGCAACGCAGTCCCGCTAAAACGGGATTTACGGAGCCGTCTTTTTTAGATCATAAGAGATAACCGAACTTTTAGGATGAGTACCTATAATAGAACCACTTTTACTTATTACTGCCGCTACTATTTCATCTTCTCCATCATTGTCAAAATCACCAATAGCAAAGTCACGTATATAACCGGAGATTTTTGCTGTTTTCCAGTTAGTTGTGAGCCCCAGGCCATTCCAGGAAAGCGACTCTATCTGAGCTTCTTTGAATTTTCTTAACTGTTTAAAGAGCCTTCCTGTTAATTCATAGTTTTTGACTGCAATAATTTCATTTTTTCCGTCTGAGTCAATGTCGGTTATAATTATTCTCATTGGATAATATTGGCGATTATCGGAGCCTGGCTCAAATGATGGCATTTCATAATAATGCGTGCTGCCCCCGTAATGAATACTTCCTGTCCATAAAACCCTGCCTGACTGATTGATAATTCTTATATAATCAGACTTGTTATAAGCAACAACAGCTTCTCCACCGTCGTTCATAGCATCGCCAAGACAAAAGCCCATTAAATTTGAGCGGTTTGACGGCAGGACTTTTCTATCTGGAACATATTCGGTATTGTTCCAAACCATTTCAAATATTTCGCTGGAAAAAGTATCAGGCCCGCCTGTTTTTTGTTTCTGGCCAAAGAGAATACTTCCATGTTCTGGAAGTTCAGCCACCCTGTAATACCAGGCGTTACTATCTACAATTTTAACATAATTTTCACCATCGTATTCAAGCACAATTGAATTGACGACATTTCTTTGTGGATTCAGGCTTGTTATAAATATTTCAGGATAACCGTTCTTATTAATATCTGCGACATCAACTCCGATGAAAATTTTATACTTGCCTTCATCTATCTTCATTATTTCTGATAATCGATTATTTTCAAACCGATAAATATGTACTGAATCAGGAGTTATGATTACTGTCTCGATCTTCCCGTCGTTGTCAACATCACCTAATGCAATACCATTTATAAGCTCCCTGAAATTCTTGCTCTTCCAGAATTCCCTCGAAGATTTTTGAGAGCGAGTCACAATAAATGCCGGATTTAGATCGCTCCTCTCGCCTGCAATTTCATAATCATCAAAAGACTGCACAAGCGTTTCAGGATGAGCATGTATGTTGTCTGCCTGTACAGGCTGAAGTTGTTGCTTTGCCGGCAATTCTTTTGACGGCATAACCCGGCCGAACACCTTTTCATTTATTTCCTCAGCAAAATTATTTATTTTAGGAATTACCTCACCTATTCCTTTGGTCTGGTTATAGAAAGCAAGGGTTTCTTTATCTCCTGTAACATCTACCATTTTTGAGTCAATGCTAACACTGTCTCCAAAAATTGTCAGGCTGCCAAAAAGAACATAATCCGCTTTAAGTTTGGCTCCAACCTCCCTGGCTTTTCCTTCATTTAAAACACCTTCAACGGTTTTTACGACTTTCTCGGCCTCTTGCCTGCCGACAATCTTCACATTTTCTCCAGAGGAAAGCCTGGAAGAAAGCATATCGAACACGCCGTCTTTTAAAAATGTCATATCTTTTTCAGCATTTATCTTAAACGGTATAATTGCAACACGATACTGTTTCGCAAATGCCGAATTTGAATTTAGACCTATTATTAAAATGATAAGAATACAGATTGTACTTACGTATTTATTTTTAAATATATTCATTTTCCCCTACTATATTTTTTTATTCCTATGAATTGGCCTGACCCCTGATCCCCGATCCCTTATTTTTTATCCAGCTTTTCCTTCAAAACCTCGTTAACTATCTTTGGATTTGCCTTGCCTTTAGTCTTCTTCATAACCTGCCCCACGAAAAAACCCAAAAGTTTGGTTTTCCCATTCCTATAATCATCAACCTCTTTGGTATTATCTGCAAGCACCTTTAATATTATTTCTTCTATTGCGGAAATATCAGTAACCTGGACAAGGCCCTTTTCTTTTACAATTTTATCAGGCGCCTTTCCTGTTTTTGCCATGTCTTCAAAAACAACTTTCGCAATCTTTCCGCTTATCACACCTTCCTTGATAAGCCTAAGCAGATGCGCCAGGTTTTGAGATGATATCGGCGACTGCTCTATGGTCTTTCCCTCAGCATTTAAAAGGCCCATTAGCGATCCCATAATCCAGTTGCTGACGGTTTTGGACTCAGGGAATATTTTTAAACAATCTTCAAAGTAGTTTGCTGTTGCCTGGCTTGCCGTCAGAACATCGGCATTGTATGAAGGAAGACCGTATTCCGTTATAAAGCGTTTCTTTTTTTCAGCCGGAAGTTCTGGCAGAGTTTCCCTGACAGCCTCTATCCAGTCTTCATCTATAAGCAAAGGTAAAAGATCTGGATCCGGGAAATACCGGTAGTCATGAGCCTCCTCTTTGCTGCGCATTGATGTTGACCTGTTTGCAACAGGGTCCCATAGTCTTGTCTCCTGCACTACCTTGCCGCCATCAAAAATAATTTCCTTTTGTCTGTTAATCTCATAATGCAGTGCCTTCTCAACATGCTTAAATGAGTTCAAATTTTTAAGCTCTGCACGGGTTCCGAATTGTTCAGCACCAATAGGCCTGATTGACACGTTTGCATCACACCTGAAACTCCCTTCCTCCATGTTGCCGTCACATATGCCAAGGTAACGCACAATCGACCTCAACTGTCTCAGATAATTCCCTGCTTCTTCCGGCGACCTGATATCCGGCTCGCTTACGATTTCCATAAGGGGTACGCCTGTCCTGTTAAAATCGACAAAACTAACCGGTCTGCCTGGATCATGGCTTAACTTGCCGGCATCTTCTTCCATATGTATTCTTGTAATACCTACTCTTTTGCTATCGTCGCCCACTTCAACATCTATATATCCAAACTGAGCAATAGGAAGTTCATACTGGGAAATCTGGTAGCCCTTTGGGAGGTCGGGATAAAAATAGTTTTTGCGTGCAAATCTGCTTTCATGCTCGACCTTACAGTTTGTTGCCAGAGCCATTTTAATTGTGTATTCAACAACCTTTTTATTAAGTACCGGAAGCATACCAGGCATGCCCAGACAAACAGGGCAGGTATGAGTATTGGGAGGCGCCCCGAATGATGTTGAACAGTTGCAGAAAATTTTCGTATCTGTCTTTAGCTGGGCATGAACTTCAAGCCCTATTACAGGTTCAAATTCCATTTTTTCCATTTATTCCTAAGTTGAGCAATTTAGGTTAGGAACGTGGACGAAATAACTTCCTCAAGTAGGCGCACAGATTTGGGTCGAATTTGTTCGATCTCAAATCACAAAAGTTGAAGGAATAGCGAGCTATTTCAATAGTTTTGCGATTTGAGACCGGACAAAGGCGGCCTGAAGCTGTGATGCATAGTTGGGGAAGTTATTTCGTCCACGTTCCTTATTACCTGACGGCTTCGTAAAAAGCTATTCCATTACAACCTGATATTTCTGTACAATTATTGATAAATAGTCAAGTTATATTTGGCAGCTCCCTTGCCAAATATAGTTTAATTGGGCATTTTGTTTTGACAAAGCATAGAGCAGTAGTTATTAAAAAAGTTTTCGTAACTTCTCAATAAATGCTGGACGAGTCCATCAGATTTATGAAACAAACAGACCGCTGGTGAGTTGTTACAAGTTTGTAAATTTCTGTTTAATATTGTTTTCAAAGGGATATCATGGAATTTTTCTTATGCGTACTCGGGATGGTGATAATCATAGAGGGACTGCCTTACTTTGCTTTTCCGGAAAAAATGAAGTTCTGGTTACAAAAAATTATTGAAATGCCGGACGAAACATTACGAAAATTCGGTCTTATAATCATGTTAATAGGACTGTTTATAGTTTATTTGGGGAAAAGGTAGGAATCGTGTTTTCAATAACTGACTATAACTACGACCTTCCAAAGGAACTTATAGCTCAAAAACCGATTGAAAAGAGGGACCAATCAAAACTCATATTTTTGCATCGGAAAACAGGAAGTCTGTCGCATCATAACTTTTATGAGCTTTTTGATCTACTTTTACCAACTGATGTTCTGGTTGTTAACAATACCGAAGTCATTCCGGGAAAACTTATTGGGAAAAAAAATACCGGCGGAAAGGCAGAGGTGCTTATTCTTGATTATTCCAACGCCCATGACAAAAAAGGAAATAATACTTTTGTTTACGAGTGTCTGATAAAAGCCTCTAAACGCCCCAGGAAGGGCACCTCCATTTTTTTCGATCAGGGGCTGAAAGCAGAGGTTATAAACTTTAGTAATGGGATCTATTCATTAAAATTTACATGCAGGGGTAATTTCGAGGAATTTCTTTATCGTATCGGAAAAGTTCCTCTTCCTCCTTACATAAGGCGGGATAAAGGTGAAATTCCCTGTGATGACAAAAAATCTTATCAAACAGTTTATGCCTCTCAAAAAGGCGCTATTGCAGCACCAACAGCAGGCCTTCATTTTACGAAAAAATTCATTGAAAAACTAAAACTAAAAAACATCAAGATAGTTGAAATTACCCTGCACGTGGGATATGGTACATTTTTGCCTGTAAGGGTTTCAGATATAAGGGATCACAGGATCCATTCTGAATGGTGTACAATCCCTGAAAAAAGTGCAGAAATTATAAATAACGCAAAAGCAAACAAAAGCCGGATCATAGCCGTTGGAACGACTTGCGTTCGCTCATTGGAATATCTATCTGATACTAATGGGGATATTATAAGCAACAGCGCAAACTGTGATCTATTCATATATCCCGGGTACAGGTTTAAAGTTATAGATGCAATGATTACAAATTTTCATTTGCCGAAGTCAACACTTCTGATGCTTGTATCGGCTTTTGCGGGCCGCAAAAATATTCTTAATGCTTACAGGGAAGCGATTAAAGAAAGGTACAGGTTTTTCAGCTATGGTGACGCCATGTTTATTGGATAGTGAACGCTTACAATTTTTAGTAAACCCTGAACCTTTGAACCCTGAACCATTGAACGCTTATAGATATGACCAATTTCAATGTAGTTGCAAAATGCAAAAAAACAAAGGCAAGGGCAGGATTGCTTCATACTCGTCATGGTATTGTTGAAACCCCTGTTTTTATGCCGGTTGGGACCCTTGCGACAGTAAAGTCATTGTCCCCTGAAGAACTTCTAAAAGCCGGAACTCAAATAATCCTTGGCAACACATACCATCTGTATTTAAGGCCGGGATGTGAAGTGATAAACCTGTTTTCCGGCCTTCACGGATTTACAAACTGGCACAGGCCGATTCTGACCGACAGTGGCGGATTCCAGGTCTTTTCGCTTGCAAAACTTACAAAAATAAATGAGGAAGGCGTTACTTTTCAGTCCCACATCGATGGATCAAAGCATTTGCTGACTCCTGAAAAGGCTGTTGAAATTCAGATCTGCCTCAACTCAGATATAATGATGTGCCTGGATAATTGTATTGCCTATCCATCAAGCAAAAATGAAGCAAAAGTCTCAGTAGAACTAACTTCAGCATGGGCAAAAAGATGTAAAAAAGTTTGGAATGAAAACAAAGGCGCTCAAAATTTACTGTTTGGAATAATTCAAGGAGGCATGTTCAAGGATCTTCGCAAAATCTCTGCTGAAGAGATGGTGGAAATCGGTTTCAACGGCTATGCAGTCGGCGGGTTGAGTGTCGGGGAACCTAAAGATATAATGTTTGATATTGCGGAATTTACACTCCCTGTCCTGCCGGATACAAAGCCAAAATATGTTATGGGAACAGGAACGCCTAAAGATCTCGTAGAGCTTGTTTCTCTTGGCGCAGATATGTTTGACTGTGTTATCCCAACAAGAAACGCCAGAAACGGCCAGATGTTCACAAAATCCGGCACAATAAATATCAGCAATTCACGTTTCAGGTATGACACAGATCCTGTGGAAGAAGGATGCACATGTTATACGTGCCGTAATTACTCAAGAGCCTATTTACGCCACCTGTACATGGCAAAAGAGCTGCTTTCCTATCGTTTGAATACAATTCATAATATTCATTATTATACAAGCCTCATGAAAAAAATACGGGAAGCAATATTAAAAGATGAGTTTGCAACTTTTAGAAAAGATTTTTATAATAGCATTAAATGAAAAAATACCATCATATAAGCAACCTTAAATTTAAAGGTGATTTCCTGATGTTAATCATTGATGGAAAAAAGAAAAACTTTATATTAAAGAAAATATCATCTTCTCTTGAAAAAGCTACGGATGAAGAAAGAAATACTTTTGAGATTTCTCCTTCAGGATATGGTATCCATTGGCCTTTGTTAGATGAAGATATTTCTATAGACGGTCTGCTTGGGATTATCCATACTCCGGAACTGAAGAGAAAAATTGCATAACAATCGCATGTTCGTGCCGACACCCAAGTATGAAGATTGTTATTGATAATTCAATGTAATTCCGTGAAAATACGTGGAGAACTATTATAAAAATAATAATTAAGGAGAATAATATAATGATAAAAGAAAAAGTTTTGGAAATTATGGAAAAAATAAGGCCTTCGCTTCAGTCTCACGGAGGAGATGCGGAACTTGTTGATGTGGTTGACGGCGTGGTTAAATTGCGCTTGAAAGGCGCCTGTTCAGGGTGCCCGATGTCGCAAATGACAATTAAAGACGGAATCGAAAAAATTATGAAAAAGGCACTCCCGGAAATCAAGTCTGTTGAATCCGTGGACTAAAGGTTATTATGACGATTGCAAAAAAGATTGAGGCAACGCTCTCTGAATCTTCATGGATACGCAAAATGTTTGAAGAGGGAGCGCGCCTCAGGGCAAAGCATGGCGCAGGCAATGTATATGACTTCAGCCTTGGCAACCCAAACCTTAATCCTCCAAAAAATTTCAGTGACAATCTGATAGATGCCGCCAAGTCCTCTGTGGAGGGGAATCACGCTTATATGCCCAACGTTGGTTTTCCTTATGTTCGCAAATCTGTGGCCGCCTATGTTTCAGTGGAACAGCAGGCAGGGGTCTCTGAAAAAGAAATAATAATGACCTGTGGTGCAGCAGGGGCTCTTAATGTTATTTTTAAAACAATATTAGATCCCGGCGATGAGGTTATTACTCCATCCCCTTATTTTGTTGAATACAAGTTTTATGCTGATAACCATGGCGGAATATTAAAGACAGTGCCGACAAAGCCTGATTTCAGTCTGAATATAAATGCAATTTCATCTGCCATCAATAATAAAACAAAGGCAGTACTTATAAATTCTCCGAACAATCCTACAGGGCAAATATACAGCAAAGAAAGTCTAATTGAACTTGGGACTGTATTAAATAATAACGGGGAAAAAACAGGCAGAACTATTTATCTTATTTCCGATGAGCCATACCGTAAAATCGTCTATGATGGAATCACAGTTCCAAGTATATTTAACTGCTACAGAGAAAGCATAATTGCCACTTCTTATTCCAAGGATATTTCCATACCCGGCGAGCGTATAGGATATATTGCAGTTAATCCGGAAGCAGTTTTTAAAGAAAATCTTATCAGCGGAATCGCTCTGGCCAATAGAATTCTTGGGTTTGTTAATGCTCCTGCTCTTATGCAGCGGATAATAGCTTCAATACAGGGAGCAAGCGTTGATATATCTGAATATCAAAGAAAAAGAGATATTCTATGTAATAACCTTACGGAATGCGGTTACGAATTTGTCAGGCCATCCGGAGCCTTTTATCTCTTCCCAAAATCTCCTGTGCCTGACGACGTAAAATTTGTGAAAGCTCTGCAGGATGAATTGATTCTTGTAGTGCCGGGCAGCGGTTTTGGCTGCCCTGGTCATTTTAGGATAGCTTTTTGTGTGGATGATGATATTATTATAAACTCTATTCCAGGGTTCAAGAGGGCAATTCAGGGCTACGTCATTTAAGCTGATAACCTGCTGACTTAACGAGAATTGTTTATTTATGGGATTTTCTATAAATTCGAAGCACGAAACACGAAATCCGAAACAAATACGAATGACCAAAATCAAAAATTCTAAACGTGTTGAGCCCCGCAAATATTGGATAACTGCCTGAAATGTTTTGGTCATTTGATATTCGAAATTAGATATTGTTTCGAGTTTCGATATTCGGATTTCGGATTTTGAAGTCTCCAGAAACTCCTAATATAAAGCTTTAGCACCGACTTTGACGTTTCCATAGAGGGCAATTGAAAAATTTAGATAGTATTTATATTTTACCAAAAATAAATGGACAGAAAAGCTTAAGGAAATGTAATAATGGGCATAGTGGAAGATAAGATAAAAGATCTAAAGAACAGAGAAGCAAAGGTCCTGGGAATGGGCGGCGAAAAAATGGTTGCAAAACAGCGCGAAAAAGGAAAGCTGACCGCCCGTGAACGATTAAACCTTTTATTTGATACAGGAACATTTCGGGAAATCGACATGTTCGTAAAACACCGGTGCGTGAATTTCGGCATGGAAAAGACCGAAATTCCATCAGACGGAGTTATAACCGGCCACGGCCTTGTTGAAGGCAGGCCTGTATTCGCATTTTCCCAGGATTTTACCTCCAGAGCCGGCACGCTCGGCGAAATGCACGCAAAAAAAATCTGCAAAGTTATGGATCTTGCATTAAAGGCCGGAGTACCTTTTGTCGGCATAAATGATTCCGGTGGAGCAAGGATACAGGAAGGAATTGATGCGCTTTCCGGTTTTGGAGAGATCTTTTTCCGCAACTCTGCATGCTCCGGAGTTATTCCACAAATCTCGGCAATAATGGGACCGACCGCAGGTGGAGCAGTCTATTCACCAGCAATGACCGACTGGATATTCATGGTTAAAAAAAGCAGCTACATGTTTATTACCGGCCCGGAAGTTATCAAGGCTGTAACAGGAGAACAAATTTCCTTTGAAGACCTCGGAGGAGCCATGACGCACAATGAAAAAAGCGGTGTGGCTCACTTTGCCTGTGAAAACGATGAAGATGCTGTAAGCCGGATAAAAAGACTCCTGTCATATCTGCCTTCAAACAATATGGAAGATCCGCCCGACATTGATCCGGAAGATGATCCAAAGCGCATAGAGCCGGCACTGGATACAATCATTCCGGATAACCCAAGCCAGTCTTATGATATGAAGGATGTGATACGTTCAATTGTTGACAAGGGAGAATTTTTTGAGCCTCATGAGTTCTTTGCCTCCAATATAATCGTATGTTTTGCAAGGCTTAATGGGAAAAGCATAGGCATCATCGCAAATCAGCCCATGGTTCTTGCAGGATGCCTGGAGATTAATGCATCTGACAAAGCCACACGTTTTATCCGCTTCTGCGATTCTTTCAACATTCCTATCCTTACAATCGCTGATGTCCCGGGTTATATGCCTGGAAGCCGGCAGGAATGGGGAGGAATTATTCGTCACGGCGCAAAGCTCCTCTGGTGCTATTCAGAGGCAACCGTACCGAAAATGCTTCTAATCACCAGAAAAGCTTACGGTGGCGCCTATATTGCGATGTCATCCAAACATCTGGGGGCAGACATGGCTTTTGCCTGGCCAAGTGCACAAATTGCGGTAATGGGAGCAGAAGGTGCCGCCAATATAATACACAGAAAAGAAATTAAAGGGAGTGATGATCCTGCTGCAAAGCGAAAAGAAAAAGTCAAGGAATATGAGGAGCTTTTTTCAAATCCTTATTGTGCGGCAAACAGGGGCTATATTGACGCTGTTATTGTTCCAAGCGAAACAAGGCCCCGCCTGATCGACGCTCTGGAGATAATGTGCAGCAAAAAGGAGTTCAGGCCACCTAAAAAACATGGGAACATTCCTGTGTAGTATCTGGCATCTTTCATGCGTCAGTTTACACTTTCTCAGAAAAGACAATAAAGTGAAAATATAGGAAATACAACCCCAAAGTGATTAAAGAAGAAAACAGTCAGGCAGAGTGCATTTCTGCACTATCATCGGCATACGTATCATCAAATGTATGAATGATAAAACACCTTGACGGGCAAAATGAAACATAACATGAGGATATAGCTATGAAAATAGACTCCATAGGCCTAAAAAACTTCAAGGCATTTAAAGATACTAAGATGCTGGATATCCCCCATTTTTGTGTTCTTGTCGGTGCAAATGGCTCTGGGAAGTCAACCTTGTTTCAAGTGTTTGCTTTTCTAAAAGAGGCATTAGCAAGCAATGTTCGCACTGCGCTTATCAAGCTTGGCGGCAGTATGGGATTCCGTGAAGTTCGCAGCCGGAACAGCAAAGGCAACATTGAAATTGAAGTGAAATTTCGGGAGCGTAGCAATGCTCCGCTGGTTACTTATTTTCTCTCAATTGGTGAAAAAAACGGTGATCCGTTTGTGGAACGAGAAATATTAAAGTACCGGCGAGGCAGCAGTGGCCAGCCATGGCATTTTCTTAATTTTTCTAACGGCAAAGGAACTGCTGTTACAAATGAACTTGATGAGGTAACCGATGTAAATGAACTGAAGAGAGAGGAACAGAAGCTTAAAGCCAAGGATATACTGGCAGTAAAGGGGCTTGCCCAGTTTGAACGCTTTCCTGCAGTGATGGCGCTGGGGAACCTTATTGAAAACTGGCATGTATCTGATTTTCATATCAACAGGGCTCGGCCGGAACAAGAAGCGGGCTACGCTGAACACCTTTCCAGGGAAGGCGAGAATCTCTCACTCGTTACGGAATTTTTGTACAATCGTCATCGGGATATTTTCAACACCATACTTCTTAAGCTGTCAGAACGAGTGCCAGGCATTGCAAATGTGAAGGCTAAAACAACGGAAGAAGGACGTGTATTGCTTCGTTTTAAGGACGGCGCCTTTGAGGATCCCTTTCTGGCTCGTTACGTTTCTGATGGCACCATAAAGATGTTTGCCTATCTGTTATTGCTCTACGATCCAAATCCTCACCCACTTTTATGCGTAGAAGAGCCGGAAAATCAGCTTTATCCGAAACTGCTCTGGGAGTTAGCCGAGGAGTTTAGAGCATATGCCACTCGTGGAGGGCAGGTATTTGTTTCCACCCACTCACCTGATTTTCTCAATGCGGTTGAACTGGATGAGGTTTTTTGGCTGGTAAAGGAAGACGGTTATACCAAAATCAAACGGGCAAGAGATGATGGGCAACTTAAAGCCTTTATGGGGGCCGGGGATAAAATGGGCTATCTTTGGAAACAAGGATTTTTTGAAGGAGTAGACCCATTATGAAATCATTGGTGTTTTTTTTAGAAGAGCCTTCAGCCAAGGCTATGCTTAATGGTCTTTTGCCACGCCTCCATCCGATGGGCTGGCAGTTTCGTTATGTCGTTTTTGAAGGCAAGCAGGATCTGGAGAAACAATTGCCCCTGAAATTGCGGATCTGGCGGCTGCCGGGTTGTAAGTTTGTGGTCCTGAGAGACAAGGACAGCGGAGACTGTGTGACGATTCGAAAGGGACTTGTGGAAAAGTGCAGCAAGGCTGGAAAACCGGATGCATTGGTAAGAATTGCTATACATGAACTTGAAAGCTGGTACCTTGGGGATCTTGCTGCGGTTGAGGCCGGACTCGGCATGAGCAACCTGGCTCGCAAACAAGGTTCTCGAAAATTTAGAGAACCGGATGCGCTTTCGAATCCTGCCCAGGAACTCAGGAAATTGACTACAGACAAATATCAAAAAATAAGCGGCTCACGGGCTATTGGTCATCACCTTTCCATAGAAAATAATCGTTCCAAAAGTTACAGGAAATTCATTTCCGGTCTAAAAAAAATATTGTGAGGGTAATATGAGCAGCCTCTGCAAAACAATACAAATTAAGAAAATCAGCCACTTACGAAGTGTTGGGATTGTAATGAGTCCTTACGTATAGGTTTATGTGAGGGCGAGTTTGCGTCGCCTGCATTGATCTAACGCTGGGCGATGATAAAACGGTTTGTAACAAAACAATTTTGATAGGATTGGCTACAATGGCTAACAATTCCCTTCAATTAGTTGACTTTATTAACACTGACGGCATTTATATCCCGGGTTTGATACCTATAGGCAGCGCCGCAGATACGATTGGTCTTAGCATCGACGAGCAAGTTGCTGTCTTTGATGCTGAGTCATTTAAACACATAAATTTTGTATTCTTTCGCCGTTTTTCAGATGGCCGATCATCTCAAATTTTGGCTTACGTTGTCGATAACTCTGACGAACAGCTTGACGAAAAAGCATTAGCCGAACTTCACTTGCAGGTTTGGCTTCATGGTACGACGCCATTGCTCTATATCGCCTGGCCAAGTCGAATTGATGTGTTGACATGCGCGCGAGGACCGGATTTCTGGAAAGCTGAAAACGAGGAGTGCCAGTATAATCCTGCGAAGAGACTTGAAGCTGAAGCTCTGAAAACTGCCGGCGCTATCACGATTGAACTACAAAAGTTATCAGCATTGCGCCTTGCTGATGGAACATTTTGGGAAGAGCCTTGTAATAAAAAATTAGCAGACCACGACAAGGCGGCACACCAATCGCTAATCCAGGCAGTGGTGGAAGCTGATAGCGATCTTGATGGAGAAAAAAAACCTGTTCTACGTCGTCTACTTCTATTAATGGTGCTGATTAAGTATCTTGAGGATCGCCGAGTCTTTCCAAATAGCGGTTGGTTTGGCAAGTTCCACAAAGGAGCAAAAAGCTTTTTTGATGTCCTGCAAGGCGGTGAACCTGAAGAGGTATACAGGCTGTTGAATTTCCTGGAACGAAAATTCAATGGTGACATATTTGTTTTTCAGCGTGAAGATATCACAAAATCAATCCTTAAAACATTTGCATATCTTCTTGAAGCCAAAACGCTGAAAAAGCAGCGATACCTTTGGCAGCAATTTTCTTTCGAGCATCTGCCCGTTGAAATAATCAGCCATCTGTACCAGCGATTCGTTGAGGGCGGACACGGTACTGTCTATACACCTCCGTTCCTGGCATCTTTGCTTTTGGATCACGCAATGTCCTACGGTAAAATCACCGGCGAGGAACGTATTCTTGATCCGGCTTGTGGATCGGGAGTTTTTCTTGTTGGAGCATTCCGGAGACTGATCAATGTCTGGCGTAGTCGTAATGGCTGGCAGCGTCCAAACGTCAATACTCTTAAACGAATTCTCATGGAGAGCATTTATGGGATAGAATTAGATTCAAATGCAGTTGACCTGACAGCGTTTAGCTTGTGTCTGGCTGTCTGTGATGCATTACAGCCGGATGTCATCTGGAGCGACTTAAAATTCGATCCCCTCCGCAAATCAAACCTGTTTGAAGCAGATTTTTTCCACGTTCTTATTGAATCACAGCAAGGTGAATCTATTGTTTTTGAAGGAGGATTCGATGTAATCATAGGCAATCCGCCCTTTGAATCCAAACTTTCAACCGCAGGGAAAGAAGTTAATAAAATTGCACAACAGCAAGACGGTAATCGCGGAAAACTGCCGGACAAACAAACGGCCTATCTATTTCTGGAACAGGCATTGAATCTTCTTCGGCCTAACGGCAAAATCTGTTTAATTCAGCCATCGGGCCTGCTGTATAATCGCAAGACCGAAAACTTTCGTAATGCAATAGCTCGAAAATGCAGAATCAAGACAATCTTTGACTTTACTTCTATTCGCAAACTCTATGAAGCGGACCCTAAAACCGTTGCAATATTTGCTGAAGCGGGTATACCCAAAGAAAATCATTGGATTGCTCACTGGACATTTCGTCGAACAGTAAGTGTCAACGAGAGGATCTGCTTTGAACTGGATCATTACGACCGGCATCGTGTTACACAAAAACAGGCCGAAACTGATTTTTTTGTATGGCGTGCAAATCTTCTTGGCGGCGGACGATTGCTCGATATATCGCAACGACTTCGAAGCATGCGTACGCTTGCGGAATATGTTGAGCAGAATGGCTGGGATTACGGGGAGGGGTTCATCGCCGGAACCGGCAATAAACCAGCACCGTTTCTAACGGACGAGCCATTTCTTCCTACTCGGGCTTTCACCGATTCGGGTATTGACGAGACTAAAATTGAAACGGTTACAGATACACTATTTGAGAGCCCAAGATCAGAGGATCGTTTTACTCCACCACTCATTTTAATAAAAGAGAATGAGTCTCTCCCGGTTGTTTTTTGGAATAAAGGGTTTATTGCATACCGCGATAAGATCGTTGGAATCCATGCGCTCAAGTCCCAGGTTTCTGCCCTGCGCAACTTTTATAAATTTTTCCTCAGTAATCACGATATCTGCCGGTTCTGTTGCACCCTGAATGGAACACAATCATTGGTGGGCAAGTCCACCGCGATCCTTAAACAGGATGTTGACCTATTGCCTTACCCCGAAGATCCTGAAGACCTTTCTTTCTCTTTTTGGGAGGAGGCGCTATGCGAAGATGTCATTAAATATATGACTAGCTATGTTCGTCTCGGACAGAATTCAGAGTTACTAAAAACGGCAGCGGATATCAACGATCTTCGAGAGTATGCCGGCATGTTTATTCGTATGCTTGGCAGTGTATACGATAACTTGCAGGCATCCGACCCTGTTTTTCTTAATGGATTGACCTGCCAACCATTTTATTTTGGCGAACGCCCAAATCTCAACTGGCTTACTGAACAGCCGGAAGATGAACTGCGAAAACTTATCTATAGCGAAAATCACGAACACCTGCGGACAGTCAGGTTATTACGATTGTACTCCGAAAACGTCCTGTTGCTTGTGAAGCCGGACCGATTACGTTACTGGATACGCTCAACAGCAATTCGAGATGCCGATGAGACTCTTTTAGATTTACGCAGGCAGGGATACTAAACATGAATAAGGAATGCACTGAAGGACAACTCACATCCGGGATTGATCGAACCATGAGTACGCTTGTTTTGAGAACGATCACCTTTGTGCGTCAGCAATTGCCGGCCTGGAGGGACGACCCTGATCGGCCTGATGAACAATCAGAAAACAAATTGAATTTGCAATTGTGCAAGTTTCTTGACTCACGCGCCAGGAACGATTTTCCTATGGTTCGCTTTGATCATGAAGAGTATCAAACCGGGCGTCGCAGCGTCGATCTTTCAGCATCTCCGGTTGAAACAATGGTAATTGGTGCACAAATGTATGCCATCTACAACCCTTTCCTTGTCTTTGAATGTAAGAGACTTCCTGCCCCTTCAAAAGACCGTAAAAGGGAGTATATTACAGGAGGGGTAAGCAAAATAAGTGGCGGGATTCAACGATTTAAACTTGGCCTTCACGGCGCAGGTCTGGATCCGGTAGTGATGATTGCTTATGTGCAGGAGTACTCCTTACGCTATTGGCATCGCAAAATCAATGAATGGATTTCGGAACTTGCCATTAGCGCCGTAGCAGATACCTGCATTTGGAACGATAGCGAATTACTTGAGATGATAGATGAATGCGTGCCAAAGGGTCACGCGACCTGTCGATCTGTCCACATGCGAACTGATAGCACGATGAGTAGTGATATAACAATTCATCATCTTTGGATTGCTATGAATAGGCGACCCGAAAAATAATAAGATTAATCAGCAATTCTCATTATGGAATTTAACAATATTTTTCAATTATTCTAAATAGTTGATAGCCTGGTAATTTTTTGCAGGCTCTATTCGCGTTTCAAAAAATACAGAAAATTCGTAAAAACAAGAGAAAATCCGACTTGCTTAAATTTAATTAAAACTCACAACCTTTTGAAATTTCATTAAATATTCCATAATGAGAATTGCTGAAGATTAATAGGCATCCTTTACGACAAGTCAAAAGTAGTTTACACTTTGTTGATTTTGTATTTTGGCGGTGAAATTGGAAAATAGAAATTGGAAAAAAACACAAAGATGTAGATGCGTTACCTAATTTCAAATTTCCAGTTTCCAGTTTCGACATCAGCATTCAATTCGATAATGCACGTTTTTTCGAAAAAAGTGTAAACTAGTGAATGAACTTCTAATTCGCTTAAAAAAATGGGTAAAAGTTTAATTTTGAATTTCAAAGAATTATGTGATATTTCAGGCTATTAAAAAATATTGTCTCATTATTGTAAAAATTTAATTATCATGAGGCTCTTGCCGATACCTGCAAAGTATGATTTTTTTTAAATTCAATCACAATATATTGTATTGTGGTATGATTTCTTCGTGTTTTTGCAAGAGGTTTTTGTGTGATTTGCTTTATTTATACTGCCATATAGCATTAAGCACAATATGTTGTGGTCATTAATTAAACAATACACAACTTTTTTAAGCGAATTAGAAGAATGAAGGATGCCAAATATTGATATAACATTACCGGAGGTTAAATGTGGATGAAAATAATAAGAAGTTAGTAGCCGCAACATCGGCAGTATTAAAATATATACAACAAGAGGAAGAAATTATATATTCTCAGCCATGTCCGGCAGCCGCGCAGGCTCCTTCAGTTAAACTCAGGCTGTGGGGCCTGAGTGGCAGACAGGCACAAATGCAGATGCGCAACCTTATGCAGATGAAAGCCTTTCATGGAGCAAAGTTTCTATAAAGTAAAAAAGTGTAACAGCTTAGCCACTAAGGCTCAAAGACACAAAAAAGAGAAAAAATTATATTATAATCTTTGTGCCTTAGTGTTTTTGTGGCCGTCCTATTACTCAAAGTTTTAAAATAAAGAGGAGTCCTTTAAATATGAGCGATCATAATCAAGTAAAAATTACAAAAATGGATTTCAGCGGAGAGAGGCCAAAAGCGGAAAATCCTCTTAATATACAGGATCTGACCTTTCGCGACGGCCAGCAGTCATTATTCGCCACCAGGGGACGGACTGAAGACATGATCCCCATTGCCGAAATGATGGACCAGGTCGGGTTCTGGGCTCTTGAAACCTGGGGCGGGGCAACATTTGATGCCATGCACAGATTTTTAAACGAAGACCCCTGGGAAAGGATAAGGACTTTAAAAAGATATATCAAAAAAACCCGCTTTTCCATGCTTCTTAGAGGGCAGAATTTAGTTGGATACAGAAATTATGCGGATGATGTTGCCAAAGCCTTTGTTGAAAGAGCTGCTCATAACGGTATCGATATATTCAGGACATTTGACGCATTAAATGATTACCGGAATTTTGAAACAGTTTTCCCTGTTATCAAGGAATGCGGTAAACATTTTCAGGGCTGTATCTGCTATTCACTGACAGAAAGACGGATGGGCGGAGAGGTCTATAACCTCGAATATTACGTAAAAAAGGCAAAAGAGCTTGAAGCAATGGAGGTAAATAGTATCTGTATCAAGGATATGGCAGGCTTGATGGCCCCTTATGATGCTTATGTCCTTGTTAAAGCGATTAAGGAAGCTGTATCTGTTCCTATTCATCTTCACAGCCATTTTACTTCAGGTATGTCTTCTATGACTCATCTAAAGGCGGTAGAAGCTGGTGTAGACATACTTGGCACATGCATGTCTCCTTATGGATTCCGCAGCTCACATCCTGCACTCGGGCCTCTTGTTATGACGCTTATGGGAACAAACAAAGATACCGGCTTTGATATCAAACTTCTATCATCCATTAATGCAATCCTTGAAAAAGAAATTCTCCCCAAATACCGATATTTACTGGATGATACCAAAGTTTCAATTATTGATACAAATGTTCTTGTACATCAAATTCCGGGAGGCATGCTCTCTAATCTGGTAAACCAGTTAAGAGAAATGGATGCTCTCGACAAGCTGGATAAAGTATATGCGGAACTCCCCAAAGTCAGAGAAGATCTTGGACAGGTTCCACTTGTAACTCCCATGAGCCAAATTGTTGCCACACAGGCAATTAACAATGTCCTGTTTGATGATGAAAAAGAGCGTTACAAAATGATAACAGCACAAGTAAAAGACTTATGCTATGGTCTTTATGGAAAAACACCTGCACCAATTAACCCCAAAATTCAGAAAAAAGCTTTAAAAGACTATCCAGGGGGAGAAAAGCCTATTACCTGCAAGCCTGCAGAGGTTATAAAACCCGAACTTGATAAAGCCAAAGAAGAAGTAAAGGGTCTGGCAGCAGATTTGGAAGATGTTCTTATTTATGCGCTTTACCCTGTTACCGGAAAAAGATTTCTTAAATGGAAATATGGCAAGGAAGAACCACCGAAGGAAGTAAGGCCGAGGACTATGGAAGATGTCAAGGCTGAACAGGAACTTATTAAAAAGGCCAGAGCAGGAAAGCTTGTTGAAAAGAAAGAAAAAGCGGCTCCGTCGAAAGGCAATAACTTAAGAAAATTTAATGTATTTGTAGATGATGAATACTTTGAAGTTGGAGTGGAAGAAATAGGGGGATCGCCAATTGTAAGCTATATTCAGCAGGCGCAAAGCCAGATACCGCAACCCCCTGTAACAGTTGCTCCATCGCCCCAGGTTTTACCCGCAGCTCCACAACCACAGGTTCCTGCTGCACCTGTAGAGCAGCCGGCAGCACCTGCAAAATCTACAGCTACAGCATCCAAAAAGGCAGAAAGCGATAGCGAAGGGACACCGCTTAAAGCTCCTATGCCAGGCATAATTGTAAGTTACAAAAAGCAGGTGGGCGATTCTGTTAATACTGGAGAGATAGTTGTAATTCTTGAAGCCATGAAAATGGAAAATGCCCTGCCGTCTCCTGTAAGCGGAACAATAAAATCCATCAATTTTGCCAGCGGTGATTCAGTCGCCAGAAATGATGTTCTCTGTGTTATTAACTAAATTGAGCGATTTTTTATGAAGATCCATGAATATCAGGCAAAAGAATTATTCAAAAAATACAAGATTCCCATTCCTGATGGAGGCATTGCCCTTACCCCTGATGAAGCCAAAAAAAATGCCGCTAAAATAGGCAATTTCCCTGTTGTCATTAAAGGACAGATTCATGCAGGAGGACGGGGCAAAGGAGGAGGCATAAAGCTTGCAGAAACTGTGGAAGAAGTTGAGAGCCTAACGAAAAGAATTTTAGGCATGCTCTTAATCACTCACCAGACAGGCCCCGAAGGTAAGATAGTAAAAAAAGTGCTGGTTGAAAAGAGCCTGAAAATTGAAAAAGAGCTTTATCTGAGCATCATTCTGGATAGAGCAACTGCAAAGATAGTTATAATTGCAAGCAAAGCCGGTGGAATGGATATTGAAGAAATTGCTGCAAACCAACCTGAAAAAATTATAAAAATCCATATTGACCCTCTTTTAGGTATCCAGCCATTTCACTGCCGTCAGGCTGCCTTTGGCCTGAAACTCCCGCCCTCTTTGATTAGACAATTTACTTTGACATTAATAAATCTTTACAGGCTTTTTGTTGATTATGACTGCACGCTTGTGGAGATAAATCCCCTTGCAATAACAGCAAATGAAAATATCGTGGCGCTTGATGCGAAAATCATTTTTGATGATAATGCGCTGTTCCGCCACAAGGACATACTCGAATACAGAGATCTTGATGAAGAAGACCCCTTTGAAGTTGAGGCATCCAGGTTCAATCTCAATTACATTAAACTGAGTGGAAATGTCGGGAATATGGTTAATGGCGCGGGTCTGGCCATGGCAACCATGGATTTAATTAAACTTTATGGCGCTGAACCCGCAAATTTTCTAGATGTAGGCGGCACTGCTAATGCGAAAACGGTGGAAAACGGATTTCGGATTATACTTAGCGATAAAAATGTTAAAGCAGGTCTGATAAACATTTTTGGCGGAATTCTTCGCTGTGATCTGCTGGCAAAAGGGGTTGTGCAGGCTGCCAACAAGGCGGGGATAAAAATCCCTGTGGTAATTCGCATGGAAGGAACAAATGTTGAAGAAGGCCGCAGGATCCTTTCTGAATCAGGCCTGAATTTTACTATTGCAGCGGACTTAAAGGAAGCAGTTCAGGCAGTTACACAGCTTGTCAAGCACCTTCGGTGCGGACATAAGTGCCTAAAGTGAGCTAAAGTTAAAAAGAAGTGCCTAAAGTATGTTAAAGTGCCCTAAAGTGCCTAAAGTTGTGGTACGCCTTCGGCGTGCTAATTGATAATCCGGGGTTAGGAGTTACTCCTCTTTTGCGCATTGACGACTGAAGGAATCTATATAAAATGGCAGAATTCCTTAACTTTAGGCACTTTTTCTCGTTCCCATGCTCCAGCGTGGGAATGTATAAGGAAAAATAAGTAATTGAGCATATTCGTTGACAAAAATACACGATTACTGGTTCAGGGAATAACAGGAAAAGAAGGCCGGTTTCATACTAATAAATGCATTGCCTATGGTACAAATGTAGTGGCAGGGGTAACCCCGGGCAAGGGCGGCCAAAAAGTGGACGATGTGCCTGTGTTTAATACCATCAAAGAAGCTATGAAAAAAACAGGCGCTAACTGCAGCATGATTTTTGTCCCGGCCGCTTTTGCCGTGGATGCTATTCTGGAAGCTGTAGATGCCAGAGTCGAGTTGATTGTTGCTATAACAGAAGGCATCCCTGTCATGGACATGATCAAAGTCAAAAATTATATGAAAAACACAAAATCCTGCCTTATCGGCCCCAACTGCCCCGGAATAATCACACCAGGTCAATGCAGGGTCGGCATCATGCCCGGTCATATACACAAACAGGGTGGTGTATCCCGCTCCGGAACCCTGACTTATGAAGTAGTAAATCAGCTAAGTCTGCATGAAATCGGTCAAACCACCTGTATAGGAATTGGCGGAGATCCCATAAATGGAACAAACTTTATAGACTGCCTTGATGCTTTTGAAAAAGATCCCGACACCGAGGGAATCGTTATGGTCGGGGAAATTGGCGGCAGCGCAGAAGAAGAAGCAGCCGAATTTATCAAAAAGCATGTGACAAAAAAAGTGGTCGGATTTATTGCTGGTTTAACTGCGCCGCCGGAAAGACGAATGGGACATGGGGGCGCAATTATCAGCGGCAGTTGTGGTATGGCTCAAGCAAAGATTGCAGCAATGAAAAAAAGCGGTATTTATGTCTGCGAAGATCTTGGTTCGTTTGGAGAAATGTGTACAGAAGTATTTTAATATGAATTGGAGAAGGGAAAGGTGAGTGAATATAAGACAATAAATGAAAAGAAAGCTGATTGGGAAGAATCAACTCTAAAGAACGTTCTTGATCGATTTCCCGAGCAGCAGGAAGAGTTTGTTACCGGTTCCGGTCATCCGGTGGAACGATTATATCTTCCCTCCGGGATATCCGAAGAGGAGTATATTGGGAAAATCGGATTTCCCGGCGAGTATCCCTATACCCGCGGGGTACAGCCCACGATGTACCGGGGACGTTTCTGGACCATGAGACAGTATGCCGGATTCGGGACTGCCGAAGAATCAAACCAGCGATATAAATATTTGTTGGAACAGGGGCAGACAGGCCTTTCCATTGCATTTGATCTTCCTACCCAAATCGGATACGACTCCGATGACTCAATGAGCGAAGGAGAGGTTGGAAAGGTTGGTGTTGCTATCGACAGCCTAAAGGATATGGAGATTCTCTTTGAAGGAATCCCCCTGGATAAAGTTTCAACCTCCATGACCATCAATGCCCCGGCCGCGATACTTCTTGCCATGTACATTGCGGTCGCTGAAAAGCAGGGTGTCACCAGAGATAAACTCCGGGGAACAATCCAGAACGATATTTTAAAAGAGTACATCGCCAGGGGAACCTACATTTTCCCCCCTGCGCCTTCTATGAGGCTCATCAACAATATTTTCGAGTTCTGTTCAAAAGAGGTACCGAAATGGAATACCATTTCTATTTCTGGATACCACATCCGGGAAGCGGGATCTACAGCGGTCCAGGAAATTGCCTTTACCATTGCCGATGGAATTGAGTATGTCCGGAACGCCATTGGTGTCGGCCTCGATGTTGATTCTTTCGCCGGAAGGCTTTCATTCTTTTTCAACGCCCATAATGATCTCCTTGAAGAGGTCGCAAAGTACCGCGCGGCGAGAAGAATCTGGGCCAGGGTCATGAAGGAAAAATTCAACGCCAAAAAAGAAAAGTCGATGATGATGAGATTCCATACCCAGACTGGAGGATCAACCCTCACCGCTCAGCAACCGGATAATAATATTGTCAGAGTCACTATCCAGACCCTCGCGGCAGTCCTTGGAGGGACTCAGAGTCTTCATACCAATTCGCGGGATGAGGCACTTGCTCTTCCTTCCCAGGAATCGGTGATGATCGCCCTACGGACCCAGCAGATTGTAGCCAACGAATCAGGAGTAACAAGCACCATCGATCCACTGGCCGGGTCCTATTGCATTGAAGCTATCACCGACCGCATAGCTTCCGAAGCCTGGGACTATATTGAGAAGATTGAAACCATGGGGGGGATGGTAAAAGCGATCGAAAAGGGATATGTACAGAAAGAGATTCAGGATTCCGCTTATCGGTATCAACGCGATGTTGAAGATGGAAGCAGGATCGTTGTGGGTGTAAACAAGTTCACTGTTGAAGAGGAACCACAGAAAGGGCTCCTGAAGGTTGATCCTTCCCTCCGGACAGTGCAGGTTGAGAAACTCGCCAGGGTGAAAGGGGAGCGGGACAATGTAGCGGTTACCGCAAGCCTTAAAGCGCTGAAGAAGGGAGCAGAAAGTGAGGATGAGAACCTCATGCCCCTCATCCTTGACGCGGTAAAAAAGTACACAACCCTGGGTGAAATCTCCGGCATCCTACGGGAGGTCTTTGGAGAATTTCAGGAATCCATAGTTTTATAATCGGAAGATGAAAAGATATGGCGAAAATGGTACGTATACTTGTTGCAAAACCGGGCCTCGATGGTCATGACCGTGGAGCGAAATATATTGCCCGAGCCCTGAAAGACGCTGGCTATGAAGTGATCTATACCGGCATCAGGCAGACCCCTGAATCAATTGTCGTGACAGCTATTCAGGAAGATGTTGATTTCGTCGGTTTAAGCCTGCTTTCCGGCGCCCATAATGAGCTTTTCCCAAAGGTCGTTGAACTGCTTCGGGAAAAAGATGCTTCGGATATTATTGTGTTCGGCGGCGGCGTGATCCCAACGGAAGATATCCCTTTTTTAAAAGAGAAGGGTATTGAAGCGGTTTTTACACACGGGACCCCGATAAAAGAGATTACCGATTTTATTGAAAAGCGGTTGGAAAAACAATAAGCGTAATGGACCTCGTTGATAAGGTACAATCGGGAAGTATCCGGGGAATTGCCCGGACTATTTCCCTGATCGAAAATAACTCTCCTCAAAAAGAAGATATCATCGATGAGTTGTATCCCCATACCGGCAACGCGATGGTCTGGGGGATTACCGGCCCCCCCGGAGCGGGGAAAAGCACCCTTGTTGATTGTCTCATAAAACGGGAAAGAAAACAGGGAAGGAGGGTCGCGGTGATCGCGATAGATCCCAGCTCCCCTTACTCCGGCGGCGCCATCCTTGGAGACAGAACGCGGATGCAGAAACACTCAACAGATGAGGGGGTTTATATCCGCTCGATGGCTTCCCGCGGACACTTGGGCGGCGTTTCTGTCGCCACCGGGGACGCGGTAAAAATTCTCGACGTAGCGGGATATGACACGATCATTATTGAAACCATCGGTGTCGGACAGACCGAAGTGGAGATTATTGAACTCTGTGATATTGTATTGCTTGTCCTTGTACCTGGAATGGGTGATGAGATCCAGGCAATGAAAGCAGGGGTCATGGAAATCGGAGATATCTTCGTCATCAACAAGAAAGACTGTGACGGGGCTGACCGTTTAAAAACCGAAGTTGAGTATGTTCTGGGTATTAAAAACGCTTTGACCGGGGAGGAACCAAATCCTGTGCTCCTCGCTTCTTCAAAACTCGACGAAGGGATAGATGAACTTGTTGAAGCAATCCATGATTATCTGAAAAAAGCTCAGACAACCGGAAGATTTGAAGAAAAACGGAGAGACAGGTTAGAAAAAGAGGTCTATAAGATATTTTCTTCAAAGGTCCATGAACTTCTCAACATCCATCTTGATATTGAAAACAACCTGGGAGAATGGATCTCTTCAATCTTGAACGGGGAAACAGCTCCATATAAATTGATTAACAGCAAACTTAATCGTTTTGTGAAGGAGAACCGGATAATATGATTAAACAGATTAACCACATAGGGATCGCGGTAAGCTCCCTCGAAAATCACATTCCCTTTTACCGGGACATCCTCGGACTTACAGCTCTTGGCACCGAAGAGGTCCCGGAGCACAAAGTAAAGGTCGCCATGTTTCAAGTTGGGGAAGTCAAGATTGAACTTCTTGAACCAACCTCTGGAGAGAGCCCCATCGCGAAATTTATCGAGAAAAAAGGGGAAGGGATACATCATATCGCGTATGAGACCGACGGCATCATCAAAGAAATCGAAGGTTTTCAGGGCAAGGAGATCCGGATGATCGATGAAACCCCCCGGGACGGAGCCCACGGTACAAAAATCGCGTTTATCCATCCAAAATCATCGGGAAAGGTATTGACTGAGATCTGCCAATCCACTCACTAATAGGGATAATCCTGGGAAGTAAGGAGAACGATGGAAAAGGGATATATCCAGATATATACAGGGAATGGTATCGAAAAATTTCGATAAGTCCATATCCACGGCAATACGATAACCCTGCCGGATATATTCACGTACTTTAAACACTGCATCATGGGCAGATCGACCAGGCCTGAAACCATAACTAAAATCCGAAAATTCAGGATCAAAAATTGGTGACAAAACTCTGGCAATCGCCTGCTGAATCAGTCTATCTAAAACGGTCGGAATACCTAAGGGCCGGGTTCCCCCAGTCGGCTTGGGTATCTTAACTCGCAAAACAGGTGAAGGCTCATAGGTGCCTTCCATTAAACACCGATTTTCACAGCAGCCCTAAGCGTCATAATCAAGGTGTCTAGATGATCCGGACGGGTCGGTTGCCGAGCCAGGGGACGGGGATGTCGCCTCTTAGCTTTTCCACTCCCATCAGTACCGGGGTCGCATTACGCTTGCGGATTCTTATGTTAAACCTCTTGCCGTCATAATACACACTATAATAAAAAAAAGAATTTGCCGGGTGACGGGCGGGAATTGCTGATAGAGGTATCAATATTGACGGATGAACGCGAAAATGATAGGAAAATTA
>Ga0255427_1025_pt1 | contig 36079 bp, 39 predicted proteins | sample ANMaggSeSYBR02D9_FD_182671 | JGI IMG/M metagenome (GOLD analysis project Ga0255427, IMG submission 182671) | Sediment cell enrichment communities from methane seep in Santa Monica Basin, California, United Staets - ANME aggregate JGI... | ecosystem: Environmental > Aquatic > Marine > Cold seeps >... | reverse complement strand
CATACCAGTTATTTCACTTCCATCTAAAATAGAAAAGCAAACCCGAAACTTTTTTAATGCAAATAACCTTTCTATATCGGGATTTAAAATGAACAAGCAACCTGTACTCAATATACTAAAAGATATTTTCCAGGCATATGGATATAATATTGATTCATCATATATTTCGGATATGGTGGCATCTAAAGGAGTCTCAGACCACATTTACATCAAACTTGATAGTGACGTGGATTATAGCTCAATGCGCAGGTTTGCTGACTCCATAAAGAACACCGAAGGTACCGGGTTATATATCCTGAATAACAGAGCACCGGGTGAAGTTGCCGGTTTTGCCTCCCAGCAGGATATTATATTCTGGGATAAGCATGATCTGGAAAGCCAGATTGGTAAGGCCATCCTGGCAAATACGGAAGGTCTTCCAATGAAACTGGATATATCCCCGCACGATAGCCAAAGGATTGTAGAAAGACCTGAACCGACCCCGGTAGCAGGATCCAGGGACGACAGCATCTTCGGAATGTTCGCCGAATCACCTGCATCAAAACCTGAACCTGAACCTGAACTTGCTCCAGTTCCGGTTCCGGTTCCTGAACCAGTTCATGAACCTGCTTTTAAATGGCCCGGACTTGGCACACCTCCCGGGCAGACCTACCCGGAAAGTATAGGAACCGGGGCATTTGGTGTGGATCAGGAAGAAGAGATAGTACGGATACCCCTCCCCTCCCTGCCCATAAACATGGCAAAGACCAGTGCCATCAAGATAAGCCAGGCAAAGATAGGGGAGGTCCAGGACTTACTTTTAAAATTCATACCCAATTATATTTATAAATATGAATTTGATACGAAGAGGAAGTTCAGGTCAAAGATAATTGACCTTAATGGCCAGGGTGAGGGCATGGTAAATGCCATTACAGGTGAGCACACCTTCACCCGTTCCCCGGACATACTGGAATATGCTGAGATCATAACAGAGAATTACCAGATAAAAGAACCAACGATAAGTGACGGGGAGGCTAAGGAAAAAGTATTGGATGAGATTATCCGGAAGCATTCTAATAAGATGAAAGTGGACGAGGTCAAAGGTGATACCATAATTTCAGAAAGCAAGACGCTGTCACCTCTGGAAAATGAGATTGATCTTGCAATAAATATAGTATATATTCCTGTGTGGGAAATTCAGGGAAAGCAAAATACTATTGACATAAATGCCTATGACGGTCATATCCTTGAAACTCCAGTAGACGACGATGCGGAGTTTGTTTAGGTATTTGACAGGTATGTATCAAAACCTGATGATTTACGTATATCATTTTCAGGGGTTATAAGTATACACTCTGTATTTTGTATATTCTCAATAAGTTCTAGACCTTTGTCTGGTCCCAGTACGAAAACAGTGGTAGCCAGTGTGTCCGCTTCCATGGCCGAACCTGCTATTATTGTTGCACTCAAAAGACTTTGTGATGAGTATCCTGTCCTTGGGTCACTGATATGGGAGAGCCGGGCAGATTCATTAAAATAGCGCTCATAATTTCCGCTGGTGGCCACTGCCTTGTCTGATATCTCCATGACAACAATAGACTGGCTTTTATTCTCCGGATTTCGAAGTCCCACCTTCCAGTAAGAACCGTCCGGTCTGGTACCAAAATACATGCCGTCGCCTCCGGCATTTACAAAACCACTTACATATCCGTTATTTTTTAACACTTTAACTGCCTGGTCTACAGCATACCCTTTGGCTATGCCATCCACGGTAATAGACATACCTTCTGCATTGAAGTAAATAGTTTTGTTCTCTAACGTAATATTACTATAGTTCACAAGGGTCAGGGTTTCATTAATTTCCTGCCCTGTGGGATATTCCCCTGCGATTATTTTTGTTTTCCACAGGTCAAGTATGGGCTTTATTGTGACATCAAAGGCTCCGTCACTTATATTACCGTAGTATATTGACTGTTCGATTACATAAGTGAGGTCATCGGATACGTTATCCACCTGCCCCTCAGCGTTCAATATACCTATTTCGCTGTTGGAATCAAAAGTGGTCATTAATTTTTCAATGCGGTCAATTTCTTTAAAAGCACTATTTATTGTGGTTTCTGCATTGGTTTTTGTGCTGACTATCTCTATAGTAACAATAGTCCCCATCAATTGCTGGCTTTCTGCAATGACATCATTGCTGTTCACATTACTTTCTGCAATGAGATTGTCGCTACCTCCACTATCAGTACCGACCGGAAAATGGGTATAGATCGTAAACAGGGCTACTGTCATTACTATCAGCGCAAATAAATATATGATTGTCCTTTTGTGGTGGTCGTCCATATTTAATCACACATTATTGGATGTTATATCTATGTTTTGTTATTTATGGTGCAGGTAAAAAACAATTCGATAAATTTAAATAAGGCAGTGTAAACCCATATATAGGGTTCGAAATATGGTAAAATTTCAATATATATTAACATTAAATGAACCGGTGTATGCAAAAATAGCAGCAGACAATGCTATGAAGTTAGCTGAGATGTATAATGCTGAAATTTCCATCATAAATGTAGTAGATAACAATTTGTTCAAAGAAGAAGAAATTGGGATCCAAACTGAATTGGGCCAGACACTGGTTGATAAATACAAACATATCTGTGAAAATAATGGAATAACTATAAAGAATGTTACTGTGGTAACAGGATCACCAGTATTTGAAATTATTAAGATGCAAGAGGAGATCGATGCCAGTTTAATTATTTTAGGTGCATCTAAAAATAAACTCGGGAAAATAGCTGAGAAGCTCATAAAAGATGTTAAGTGTCATGTACTGATAGCCCGTGAAAATACTGCTGGTGATGAGCTATTCAGCAACATTCTTGTTCCGGTGGATAGTACAAAAGATGCCAAGTATGCTGGAAAATTTGCAGCCAGCATTGCACATCGCTCTCATTCGAATCTGACGGCCTGTCACATTTTTCCACATAAGATAAATGAGGATGAGAGTAATAAAATAACTAAACCGGTATTAGATATTGCAAAATCAAAAGGAATTCAAGTTGAATCTTTAATAGGGGAAGGAAAAACAGCCGATGAGATTCTAAACATAATTTACGATAAATCCTTTAACCTGGTGGTTCTGGGATATTCAGGTCGTGGAAAAGTTTCCAGGTTTGTACATGGAAGTATCTCGGAAAAAGTTATTCATTCGGCAACGTGTTCTGTTTTTGTGGTGAAAAGCATAAGGACAGAAAAAATATATACAGTTCCAAAATAAATAAGGTGTAAAAAATGACACGATTCCAATTTCTAGTTCCTGTTGATGGTTCTGAGAATTCAATGAATGCTGGAAAGCATGCTGTAGAATTGGCCGCAAAATACGGTGCGGAAATATCCATAATATTTGTAGTAGATTCTCATAGATATATACTGCCTGAAATCCTCAAGATCATACATAGTGCAGGTGAAGAATATGTTGGTCAGATACAAAAAATAGCGGAGGATAGTGGAGTATCAGTCAAATCAGCAAAAGTACTTACCGGAATTCCGGTTGAAACGATTGTAAATGAAGCAAAAGCAATAGATGCGAATGTAATAGTACTGGCATCGAAGGGAGGAGTAGAATCAAAAGGACCATCTATCGGTGTTGTTGCAAACCGCGTATTGAGGCAGTCCCATTCCCATGTTTTAGTTGTGCGCAGTACTGAGAACAAAGAGCATTACAAGAATATATTGATCCCAACAGACGGGTCAAAGGATGCTGAGTATGCTGCTCATTTTGGTATGAGCATTGCAAAAAGATACAATGCGAAAGTATATGCATGTAACATTGTAGATTCCAGGAACAAAATACTTGAAAGGCATATCACGACAATTGGTGAAACCGGAAAAGGAAGGGTATTAGGAGAATCTATAAACTTTTCCGAGGCCATAATCAAGCGTATGCGGGAACACCTGCTTAAAGATGCTGAAAAGATCGCAGATGGTGTAAGAAATATCGCAGATAAGAAGGGTGTAACTGCAAAAACCATTGTAAAAGATGGAAATACCGCACTTGAGATACTAAAAATTGCTAAAACCAAGGATATAGACCTTATCGTATTGGGCAGCCATGGAAAGGGTTCAATCTCAAAGATGCTACTTGGTAGTGTATCAGAAAAGATAGCATCCACAGCCAGGTGCTCAGTACTTGTAGTAAGAGGTTCCAGGATAGAGATAGTGGTGCCTGAATAATTATATTATAATGATACGTATTTTAATTGTACATTGGATATAATTACTTCAGGTTATATTATTGTGACACATTTATACAATCAAAATGATGATAAAACCGTTTGCAATTGTTCATAATTAATCACAAAATCTCATAGAAAATAGAAAGATATAAGTCACAACAATAACTCATACACACAATTGCAACCGTATCTTTAGTAAACATATTAATATAAAAAAGGTGGCCGCTGTTATTTTAGAGTGGATAAAATGAAAGATAAAACAAATAATTTCGGAATAATATCACTATTATTAACTTTTATTATAATATCAGGTTTATTACTGTTTTTCAACCTGACATATTATCCTGAAAAACAAATTATAGATGATTTGCAGGACGTATTATGGATTGATTATTTGATAAAGTTCTATGTTATCTTCAGTGTTGTCGGCCTCACGATCAATCTGATCCTGATGCATATTATATTTACAAGAATGAAAGGTTTTTATAGAGGGTGATTATTTTGGAGATAGAAAGATTTACTTCAAACCAGATTATTGTTCATTTTATTGCAGCTCTTTCTCTGCTGGTATTATATATTACAGGGATTCCACAGTTATATCCTGAACATCTCGGATGGATACTGGATCTTGTCGGACTGTCAAAAGCGATGTTCATTCACAGACTGGCCGGGTTTGGACTGGTGTCGGTAGCTGTGTATTATCTTATATATTCCATTTTTTCAGTAATAATTAATGGTAGAGAATATTATAGCAAGATTCTATTCCCTACGTCTGCTGATATAATTGATTATGTGAATGATAACCTGTCAATACTGGGTATGCAGCAACAAAGAATTGATTACGATAAATACAGCTGGCTTGAAAAAGGCCTGATCTGGAGTGTAATTATAGTAGACTGTATCATCATGGGTATAACAGGCATTATCCTTTTTGCACCATGGTCATTTGCATCTATTCTTCCATTGTCGTATTTGATGACCATAAGGTTAGTACATGCCAGTTTCGCTATATTGAGCCTTTGCGTCATTCTGCCACATTTCTATTTAGTTCATTTGAGCCAATTTAAGTTCCCGATGTCAAAAAGTATGTTTACAGGGACAATTTCCGAAGAAGAAGCAAGAGAAGAATATCCGAAATGGTACAGAGAGGTTACAGGTGAGACTCATGATTGAAAAAATTGGTTTTCCACTGGTATTGTTTGCAATGCTGACAATTGTCCTTGTTGAAACAAATATAATGACCTCTGGTACTATTATTACTGTTGGTCTGAATTTAGCCCTTGCTCTGGTATTGACACAGATCTTAGCACTGTTATATGGTTTTTCCAAATCGCTGAAAATATTGAATAAAACGCGGCGCCATCCGCTTTATTCACCAGCTAGGGAAGCGTCTACACATGCACAAAAGAAATAATGTATCATTGCTATACGAAAAATAAATGACAATAAATGTGGGATTAAATTGAAAAAAACAATCACAGTACTTCTAATTATCACATTAATAGCTCTAATTACAATCTCTTACGGCAACCTTAATTATAATGGAAACCAGGCTAAAGCTACTCATTATATTAGTACAGGTCCATGGGAAGATAGTAAATGCAAAGGCTGTCATCATGATGCAAATGAAGATTTAGTCAACTCGTATCATGTACAACAAGTCAGCAGGAAGTCTGTAGATGAACAATGGGATCTGCTGTTTTTAAATCTTGTTAACCGGGAAGGGACTAATAAATTGGTCAGAGGGTGCGACCAGTGTCATACACAGGGTATTCCTACACACACTTCAAGCATTGCTACTGCTGCAATGCAAGTAGAATGTACTAACTGCCATATAAAAGATGAGTCGGTATATACAATTCATGATGCTGATGGAATTATTGGAAGTAGTATAACAACTGATTGTGCAACATGCCATTTGGATGACACGAACAATGATAGTGAAATACTTTACTGGACCAGTCCTTCTGCTAACACTTGTGCCAATAAGTGCCATCTGTCCGATGTTGCGATCAGTGCCGAGATGTGGGGAAGTAATGATTTTGCATCCTATGACGTTCATGCAAGTGCTGGTGTTGGATGCCTGGATTGTCATGTGACGAATGACCATCAGATCGGCAGGGACAGCATGCCGGTTTTTTCAGAAACGGTTCAGGACAATTTCTATCCCATGAAATCATGTATTGACTGTCATTCAGAAGTCACACATGGAATGGTCGTAGATGCTCATATTAAGACGGTGGGATGTGAAGCATGCCATATACCTGTACTACCAGGTGGAGAGCTACCGGGCGGTATGCCGATATCTTCAATAGATTATTCGAACGGTTATAGAAAGGTCACAAATGAATGGCAGGATTTTAATCCTGTATTGGCCTGGTTCAATGGTTCAGAAGAAGGTATACCTCATTCTTGTGACAAAGATGACCCTGGTGCGGTAATTAAACCTTTTAATGTGATAACCATATCATGGTGGGATGAAGGAAATGATGTTGACATTCGTAATAATCCTAACACAAGTACGCACAGGGGCAGTCCCATTGTCCTGTCTCATGTGAGAGCTATTGGTATTTCAACTGATATTGAAGAGAGCACAAATAGAATGCGAACATTTGATTTTAATTATGACAAGATCCCTGATTATCCTAATGCAGTATTGAGGCAAATGGATGCATATTACCTGGTAAGCCATAATATTGTGGGAGAAGAAAGTGCCCTGGGAAAAAGTGCACTGTGGTGTGCTGACTGTCACGGCAATACTTCCAGGATAGACTGGACACTATTGGGATATGAGGCAGACCCTGCCCAGACAGATCCGCCAACTGATTTTACCACTTATGAAATCACCGTAGAGGTAATTCCGGAAAGACCAAAACCGGTAGAGGTGGTTAAATGACAACAGAGGACGTGAAAAAGGTTAAGGATAAAGAGGTTCGAAAGCAGGTAGTTATTCCATTGTTGCAGCACATAGGTACTGTTTGCGAACCGATAGTGGATAAAAAAACGGACGTGCTCGTCGGCCAAAAGATTGGAGAGGGGAATGATGAGTTCAGTGTCCCGGTCCACTCCAGTACTGCAGGACATGTTGTTGCTATTGAAGAACGGCCCCATCCTATTTGCGGCAGCGTACCGAGTGTCATTATTGAATCAAACGAAACAAACGATACTATTGAATTTAAAACCAGTAAAAATCCCTCAAAGGAATATATCATCAGTGCACTGAAGGATTCGGGAGTGGTTGAACTTAACGGGTACTCCCTTTATAATATGCTCACATCTGAAAAACTGATCGATACGGTTTTAATAAATCTTTCTTTTTCGGGTGATGTGAGCAGTAATTGTGCTCCGGAAAATATAACAAGTATCATCGAAGGGATGAATCTGCTCATCAAAGCTTCTGATGCACAGCAAGGAGCCTTCGTTATTCAAAAGGATGATAGACAGCTTATATCAGCGATTGAATCCGGGTTGTTTGAAGAAGCAGATATTGAAATATTCACTGTCGAGCAGAATTATTCACCATCTATGGCAAACCTTCTTACGTATGAAATAACAGGTATGCAAATTCCTAATACTTGCACACCTCTGGATGCAGGTGTGTTACTATCAAGCGCTAGTAGTGCTCTGGCAGTTCGCAAAGCTGTGCTTGAGGGTATACCCCAGATCACTGTTAATGTCACAGTCACAGGAGCAGTACACAACCCTGGAGTAAAAAATGTGAGGATTGGAACCAGTATCAAGGAAGTTATTGATTCCTGCGGTGGTTATTCAGGCGAGCCGGGTAAGATCATAATGAATGGGATCTTTAGCGGTACAGCCCTGTCTACAGATGAAGTTCCGGTAATTAAATCTACTTCCCACATCATTGTCCAGTCCAGTGATGAAGTACTGCATGAGATACCGGGCCCATGCATCCAATGTGCCAGATGTGTGGATGTATGTCCTGCTAATATCCTGCCTGGCAGGATTGCATCCTTTGCAGATATGGGTATGCATGATGAATGCTTTAAACTACATGTTAACAGCTGTGTTGAATGCGGTCTGTGTGTTTATGTGTGCCCATCCAGCAGACATATATTGCAGTTGATCAAGTATTCCAAGACAGTACTGCAGCAGTTATTGAAATATGAGGATGAACTGGGATCTTCGGGCTGTCTCATATGCGAAACACCATGTCTTGCAAGTACACCATTCATTTCAAACGGAGGGATATTATGAAACTAACAGTTTCACACCCATCACACATCAGGGAAGGAGTTACTATCAAGACTATTATGTGGAGCAAAATAGTAATTTTATTGATCTTAAGTCTAACTTCAGTAGCTGTGTTTGGCCTGGGAGTGCTGGCACTGTTACTGGTAAGTGTTCTGGCTGCTGTGCTTACTGAAGCAGGTATCCAGAAGTTAACAAACCAGGAGTTAACTATTCAGGACGGAGATGCTGTACTGATTGGATTGATAATTGCATTGCTACTACCGCCAGATATTAAATTATGGATACCAGTGGTTGGAGCATTCTTTGCTGTAGCTCTGGTAAAGCACGCGTTCGGCGGTCTTGGGTCCACTCTGTTCAATCCTGCAATAGCTGCATGGGTGTTCATGAACATGTCATGGGGAGCACTTACAGGGTCAAAATCCATACCACATATAGGTGAATATACTGATCTTTTAATGGAATTCGGTGCAGGAAGAATGGCAGAAGTGTCCTCTGTGGTGCTGATCATTGGCGGACTGTATCTTATGTATAAGAAATATATTGACTGGCGAATCCCTTTATTTTATCTTTCAAGTACGATCATTATGGCAGTTATACTTGGTGAGGAACTCTCATATGTTCTGACAGGAATGCTATTTTTAGGAGTGTTCATACTGGCTCCGGATCCCACTACTTCCCCGATCACAAAGAACGGCAGGATAATCTATGGATTATTATGTGGTATAATGACCGTGATCTACGGATATCTCACATATAATTATGTCGTAGCTGTACTATATACAATATTCTTTGCTAATGCCGTTGCGCCTTTCATTGAAAAAAATACGTTCCCCAAGCCTGTTAATGAGGTGCCAAAATGAAAAAAGAATATATTATGGTTATGGTGAAAATGGTACTAATGTCAGTAATTGCTGCTGTAATATTAGGGGGCCTGTATATACCCACACAGGAGCAACTAAAAATATATCAGGAGGAGCAAAGACAGCTTGCCCTGGTAGATGTACTTCCTGTAGCCGACCATTTTGAACCTGTTAAATCAGGTGAAGAAACATTATTTTACCAGGCATTTGATGCAAGCAATAATCTTGTAGGATATTGTTTTTTCCATGATCAACCAGGCTCGCAGGGTACGATCACATTGGCGGGTGGAGTTGATACTGAATATACGGTAACCGGAGTAAAGATCATGACACATGCCGAAACCCCGGGTCTTGGTGCAAAGATAACTGAATCGTTTTTTACTGATCAGTTCAAGGGAGTTGCAGTGAGTGATCTGATGCTTTCTAAAAATGACGGTGCAATAGATTCAATTACAGGTGCTACAGTCTCTTCACAGGCAGTGATAGACGGAATACATGTAAAAATTGGTGAGATTAAAGCAAATTAATGATTATTGAGAGGGATATATTATGGCAGATATGACAATTTCAGGTGAGTATTTTAGAGGAATTGTAAAAGATAACCCTATTTTCAGTCTCGTACTTGGACTGTGTCCTGTACTTGCGGTCACCACATCCGTAGAGAATGCTATAGGTATGGCGGGAGCGGCTTTGTTTGTCCTGTTAGGATCAAATGTTATAGTCTCTGCACTGAGAAAACAAATACCACCGATCACCCGTATTCCGATGTTCATTATAATAATTTGTACTTTTGTTACCATGATTGATATGTTAATGGAAGCGTACACACCACCGTTATATAAGTCTCTGGGAATATTCATCCCATTGATCGTGGTCAACTGTATTATTATTGGGCGGGCCGAAGCCTATGCCAGCAAGAACACTGTTAAATATTCTATTGTTGATGCATTGGGTATTGGTACTGGGTTCCTTCTCGTATTGGTGCTCATAGGAGCTATCAGGGAGCTGTTAGGAACTGGAGCAATTGTACCCTTCGGATTTAAATTGATCAGTATACCCATAACGCCTTCTACGTTTATGATATTGCCGGGAGGGGCGTTCATGACTATTGGTGTATTAATGGCAATGGTAAATTATAACCGCATAAGAAAAGCAAGAAAGGGGGGACAGTAAATGGAGGATAGTTTATTCTCAATTGCAATTAACGGGATATTTGTAAAAAACTTCCTGCTTGTACAGTTCCTCGGGCTGTGTTCATTCGTGGGTGTGTCAAAGGAGACTAAGAGTGCCGCAGGCATGTCGGCTGCGGTGTTATTTGTCATGATAATGGCATCGGTAGCTTCATTTTTGATATATACTTATCTCCTTCTACCCTTTGGGCTGACCTTCTTAACAACAATCAGCTTTATTATTGTGATAGCTTTTCTTGTGCAGCTTGTTGAGTTCATTATTCGTAAATTCAGTCCTCCTTTGTACAGGTCGCTGGGTATATTCCTACCTTTGATAACCACCAACTGCGCTATTCTTGGTGTTGTGATACTTAATGCAAGGCTTGATTACAACTTTACACAGAGTCTTTTCTATGGTATTTCAGCCGGTCTGGGATATTCTATGGTTATGCTGTTTATGGCAGCTATCCGTGAGAAGGCCAGTTCGTTGAAGGTTCCGGAAGCTATTGAAGGACTGCCACATGCATTCTTTATTACTACATTGCTTTCAATGGCATTTGTCAGCTACTTCGGAGTGATACCAACATGAATCCTGTAGCTATTATCGCTGGATCTGCACTTGTGATCGGAAGTATAGGGTTCTTAGTTGGTATTATACTGATATGGGCCTCTGAAAAATTTGCAGTTGAGGTCAATCCTCTTGTAGAAGAAGTCAATGAAGCACTGCCTGGTGCTAACTGTGGAGCATGCGGATATGCAGGGTGTGCTGATTTCGCTGAAAAGGTAGTGGACCAGGTGGCACCGATTGATGGCTGTCCCGTAGGAGGATTTGATGTAGCGAAAGTCATCGGAGGGCTGCTGGGACAGGAAGTAAAAGAGGCCGAAAGTATCTATCCCTTTGTCAGGTGCAATGGAGGTATAAACTGCACAGATAAGATCGATTACGATGGTATTGAAGACTGTAAAGCGGTCATGATGCTTTCAGATGGCGAAAAAGGATGCAGTTACGGATGTATAGGCAGGGGAACATGTGTGCGTGCATGTCCGTTCAATGCACTGGAGATGGCGGATGATCGGTTACCGCATGTTATTAAAAATCTGTGTAAGAGTTGCGGGATATGTGTTGAAGCATGTCCGAATGATATACTTGTTATGGCAAACGATACTGAACAAGTGCATGTACTCTGCAGGTCATATGATAAAGGTAAAGTTGTAAAGTCAGTGTGTGAGTTTGGCTGTATAGGATGCAAGATATGCGTAAAGAACTGCCCGGCTGATGCTATTACAGTAACTAATTTCCTGGCTGAGATCGATCAGGAGAAATGTACCAACTGCGGACAGTGTATTGAGAACTGCCCACAAAAGTCTATCATGATGAGGGAATTAGTTGTAGAAGCGGTAGCAGTATAATAGTCCGGATTGCTACTGGTTTAATACAGATTATTTCACAGTAATATATACATCGCAGTAGTCATCACCATGACCGAGTAGTTTGATTATTTCAACTTCTGCCAGTGTCCCAAATGCATATTCAATTGCTCCTTTGAATATCTCCCTGTGCATATGGCATTTATTGAAATCGTCTGCATAAGAACATTCATGTACTGTGTACTCCATTGAGTTTGTACGTATCTCCCATTGAGACTTTATCTGCGTATCAACCACTTTAAAGGCGTTTGCAAAAGTAGTCAGGTCCCAATGCTTTGATCCGTATTTCTTTTCATGATAGATTATGATCTGTCTACCTAACCTTCGTCCAAAGACCTGCAGTTGTTCCAGGAAATCAATTTTATCAAGACGTTTGATAAAATTCACAAACTCCGATATTATCTTTGGTACTTCATCTATATTTTCGGATAATTTTACGAACAACTCACTGATCTTGTTGTCAATTTCCGGATGATGTGTCAGATATATATATGAACTGGTGATCTCTGAATCATAATTATATCCGCTTTTTTCAAGAATACTGAGGAAAATATCCTTAATATTCCTCACAGCTTTCATATTCCTGAATCCGTGCCTGATTTTAAGATTATTTCCTTCAATATATATCTTATCGACCATTCGTGATGTCTCAGCAACAGTCTTGATTGTATGTAAAAACGCAGCGAATGGCATTTTTTCCAGCGGACGTATATTCTCACTTTCAATTGTCAGTATAGCTTTTGGTATCTTACCGATCAACAGATCTTCATAAAAATTTCGGTGAATAGTAACCAGGTTATAGTTGGAGGCACTGTGCTCATTAATGAGGCAATGCCAGAAATTCGGATGAGCTGTAAGTTCCTTTTCTATATTTACCATGTATCCCAGGTTATCTATCAGATTCTGCAAAGCTTCATCATTAGATTTCTTTTGTTCCAGTTCAATCTCAATCTCATCCAGTTGTGGGTGGACTGAAATAATACCCAGGTTCTTGTATATTGCCAGATATTTACTCAATATGATCCCTAAAAAATAAATCCTTTCTTTGTAGCTGCTGTTCAATGTAATAGTGGCATATGTAGGATTATCATTATCATCAGAATCGATCATCACATCAACATTCCATCCGAAATCCCTGCACATATTATTTATATAATCCTGCAGTTCTGGGATAGTAGTAATACTGAAAGGATCGATCATGTAGTCAAGTGTCTGTTTATCAATGATCAAGCCCTTATCTTTTTTCAACAACCAATGGAATACAGGGGTTTGTATGATGACCTGATCTTCTCCAATTTCTTTTAAATTGGTAATTAATGATTTTGCATCTTCCATCGTATCATAATATTGAAGTGCAATCGCTGTTAAGTCAATAGCTTCACGAATTGCTGCACTAAGATTGCCATGATGTTTATCGATCAAGGGCTGCAATTTACTTACATGTTCAGGTTCTAATGCAATATGTTTTCTCTGTACCATAACAAACTATTGTGCCTTAACAAACTATAATTAATAAGAATATTGTATTTCCATTGTTTCCTTATATATAAATATCTTGTGGGGATTTGTGATTAAAAATATAATGAGTTGAATGAATATTCGATTGAATGAACAATTTTTGCAGATTATGAAGTATTTTATCAAATAATGATGTAACCTTAGATATTTACATATACTATACCAGATTTTAAAATATAATCACAAAAAGCAATATAAATTGACAATCATATATTTATCTATCCCATTAAATAGGATATATGACATGATAAATAATGTACATTCAGAGAGGCTATAACAATGGATATAGCAAAACGAATTCAACTGGTGGTCGATAGATCTGCAAACTCTAAAAATGCTGCAGATCAAGCTGTAAAAATGGCAAAAGAACTTAACGCCGAGCTTTCTTCACTATATGTAGTGAATACGCATATGCATAAGACCCCGAATGTTATCAAAGCTATGGTCAGGACAGGTAAGAAACAACTTATGACCATAAAAGAGACAGCTTCAAACATGAAGATCAATTTAATCACATCGACGGTTCTGGTCGGGGGTCCTACAAATGATATCTTAAAAGAAACAAAGTTCAACCAGGCAGACCTTTTGATCATAGGTGCCGGAGCGAACAGTCCTCAAGGTAGTGTGCCTGGGAAATTAATTCGAAAAGCAAAATGCAACCTCTTGCTGGTTAGAAGTGATCCGGCAATTGGAGATCTTAGCAAAATACTTGTACTTACTAATGATATAAAGCTGGAAAAGGCACCATTATATGCAGCAAACATGGCTAAGCGATACAACGCAGAACTCACAGCTTGCTACGTTGTTGATGTGGAGCAGGCAATGATCAGAGACAGGATTGTATATCTTCAGGAGGCTTCAAACTGCAATATTGCCCGTATGCCTCACAGAGCACTTGGTGAAAAAGTTCCAATCTCACCAACGTTGCTTGATAAACTGAACACAGATCAGACAAATGAAGGATATAGAGTAATAGATACTGTGGCAAGGATTGCAAAGTATGCAGGTGTTGATGTAAATTCAGTGATCCTTAAGGGCAAACCTGCTGAAGAGATCATTAAGTATGCAGAAGAAGGGGATTTTGATCTGATAGTCATGGAACACACATCAAGAAGTAAAATATCGCAACTTTTATTGGGAAGTATCCCTGAAAAAGTTGCCAGAAATGCTTCATGTTCCGTAATGATAGTAAACAGAGCATCATGATTAAGCTCAATTGAATATGAAAAAGACGATTGATTTATATAGCAAGCAGATAAAACTCAAAGAAGGATGAACTAAAATGGTAAAAAAAATTCAGCTATTGGTTGACAGTTCTCCGGATTCAGATGTTACAGCCATGCGAGCTGTTAGTATGGCCAGCCATCTTGATGCGGTGATTGTAGCGACTGAGATAAGAGATACGCGTAGATTTGATTCCTACAGGAAAAGCGAAAAAGCGAAGATATTATTCGGGCGCAAACTTGAAAGGATCAGTGACCTTGCGGCAGACAGAGGCGTCGAAATTTACGATGATAAAGGTAGTAAAGCTGTTGTAGATCAGTCAAAGGATATCCTGAAAGTTGCAGGCCACATCCACCCGAATGTGGTTGTAACAAGTGCGGTTGATAGTGCAAGAAGAGTAGGGTTAAGTGATCGTGCATCAGAATTGTTCAAATATTCAAAGCACAACCTGCTTTTAGTCAAAGACCCGCAACATGATGCAAACGATTTCCAGAATATCCTTGTTTCTGCAGACAGCCCGTTTGACATCTCTGATTATACTGCTGATTTTGCTGGAAGTTATAAAGCAAAGCTCACAGCTGTTAAGGTAGTAGACCTTGAAGAGGGGCTGGTCAAGGAGCGGCCTGTTTATCTATCTGAAGTGTCTTCACCGGCACCTGGAATGCCGCGCAGACGACTTGGTGATACTGTAAAGACATCAGAAACACTACTTACTAAAATGAAAGAGAGTGGAATAAGAAGAGGTCAGGCTATGGTAGATGCAGTAGCAGATGTTGCGCATGATAGAGGAGTAGATGTTGAAACAAAAGTGCTGATTGGTAAAAGGGATGATGAGTTAGCGAAATTTTCCAGGCAGCAGCAGTTCGACCTTCTGATGTTAGGGTCAAATAGAGAGAACCTAGTCAAACGGCTTATGCATAAAACCGCACCGGAATCCATTGCCCGCAAGGTTGATACTTCTGTGTTTGCAGTAAGAAAAGTAACTTGATTCGCAGATATCCAGCCAGATATGCTGTAAAAAACAAAAAACGACAGAGGTTCACAGAGAATTTAAAACTCTGTTAACCTCAGATTTTTTTTAAAAAGTGCACTTACTTGAAAAAGCTAATTTTTCATCTGGTTTTGAGCATCTACGACAAAAACCTCAAGAAGGTCATCCAGTACCGCACCATTGAGCCCGAGGTTGTCAGCGGCTTCTGCCAGTTCATGATAAGTAACTCCTTCGATCTCACAGAATTTGGCTGTATAGATATTTGAGAATGCAAGAGGCATTGCAAGTGTATTCTGGATCCATTTTACCAGGATACGGGACTGTGTACCCTTATCTACTTCACTGAACGAGACATTCGAGTCGAATTCATCAACTATCTCCTGACCGTATTTGCGAAGGAACTTCTGTATCTTTCCATCATAATTTTCCATAATAGCCTGGGCTACCTTGCATATTGCCGATAAGGTCTTATTAATGTCAGCCTCAGTAACATCATTTGAATGAAGAATATCAGTGATAGTCATTATGCGCTTATTGTCAGGATCGGCCATACCGTTGTCCATTATTTTAACATTTGCCAGGTCCTCGATATCCAGTAGGTTCAATTCTGAAATATTGTCAGACAGAGAACGCGCATCTAAATACGAATGTTGTGTAAGTTCTGCAAATATGCAGTAGACAAGTTCATTCCAGCGGGAGTGCTCATCCTCCCATTTATAATCAGTCGGTAGAAGCTGCCGGTACTGCGTATAGATATTTGAGATACGTACTTCCAAAGCGGCAACTCGCTCAGGTTCTGTCTCTTTTGTTGATGCTTTTTTTAATTTTACCATCATAATACCTTCCTTTGTAATCTTGTATTAATTGCAGTTCCTTTCGTTTATTAGAAGAGGAATATTGCAATATCATAAGAGTTCAGAGTTATTAAATCTTTGGTTTCAGGGATTTTTTATGTTCCTTATGTCTGTTCATAGCTGATCAGTATTATAAAATCAAATCTGTATAACTATATAAAAATCTGTTAAACAGATGTCAATATAATCCCATACTATTAAATTGCAACTGTCATATTTTCAATAAATATAAAAAATAACTTGAATATAATTATAAAAAATAATTATTATTATAAATTTTAGTATAAATTAATTCTACATTGGATTTTTTTTTATTTTCCATCGAAACATATTAACCATATATTTATATAGTCCATATATTCACCAAAATTTATAAATATTATAGGCTGGGAAAGAGGAAGAAAGGTGATTCATCATGAATATTAAAGACATTATTACAACTTTTATTATTTTATTCACTTTCTGGGTCTTACTTTCGGCACATTTCGATCTATTCCACATTGGTTCAGGTATTATTTGTTGTGCCATAATTGCTTTTGCATCACATGACCTCCTTTTTCAGGATACAGGGAATCACCGCTTGACAAAGACCGTACGTTTCACTGCTTACCTGCCCTGGCTCATATATCAGATCGTACTTGCAAATATTGATGTAGCAAAACGGGCACTTTCCCCTAGTATGCCGATAGATCCGCAGATCGTTTCTTTCAGGACAAAACTTAAAAGCGAGGTCGCTCGTACCGCTTTTGCAAATTCGATAACACTCACACCAGGTACAGTGACCGTTGATATAGTTGATGATATTTTCTATGTACATGCCATTGCTAAAGAGCCTGCTGACGATCTTCTTGAGGGGACGATGGAGCGTAAAATTGCTCATATCTTTATGGAGGACTGACCATGACCGGGATAATACAGATGCAGGATATCTTCTTATCAGTAGCGGTTATCATAGTTATTGCAAGTTTTGTATCATTATATCGCGGAATAGAAGGTCCGGGTATTTTCAACAGGATCATTGCAGTAAATGTGATCGGTACTAAAACGATCGTATTGTTAGTACTTATAGGTTTTATCTACGAAAGACCGGATTTTTTTGACATAGCACTGGTATATGCCATCCTTAATTTCATTATGACGATAGCAGCGACGAGATACTAAAACGAGAGGATGATAAGTATGTTTGACTCGATTATAATCATCATAGTGGTTTTACTTTTATTGATTGGTCTATTCTTTATGCTGGCTGGCACAATAGGATTCGTACGCTTTCCCGATTTCTATTCCAGGATGCATGCAACAGGCAAGTGTGATACGCTCGGTGAAGGGTTGATGCTGTTCGCATTAATTATTTATGAGACTGGATATGAAGGTTTATTCAAAGGTGATCTTCAACATGCATCATTCGTTAGCATCAAGATTATACTTCTAATACTTTTCATTTTACTGGCAAATCCCACCTCTACCCATGCAATTGCGAAGGCTGCACATGATGTAGGACTGCAACCCTGGAAAAAAACAGATGAGACAGAATGGATCTATGATCAGGATTTTGGGACTGATGAAGCTATCAATGGAGGTGAGACAAAATGATATGGGTGCTTGATATTACCCTGCTGCTGTTTCTTGTAGTCTGCGCAATCGCTGCCATATCAATAAAAGACCTGCTCTCAGCAGTGATCATCTTATCGGCATATAGCCTGATCATGGCTATAGTCTGGGTAGAGATGCATTCGGTCGATGTAGGGTTCACTGAAGCCGCAGTAGGAGCCGGTATTACTACAGTGCTTTTTATTGCAACACTTGCCAGAACCGAAGGGAGGAGTGAAGATTGAAATTAGCTGCACTTTTGGTTGTGATACTGGCAGGCGGGATGCTTATTTATGCAGGGCAGGATCTGCCAGCATTCGGTGATCCGGGGTCGCCGGCTTACCAGCATCCGATAATAGATCATTACATAACCAATTCTGAGACCGAATCTGGTGTGGGAAATATTGTAACTGCTTTACTGGCAAATTATCGAGGTTATGATACTCTCGGTGAGGTCACTGTGATCTTTACTGCGGGAATGACTGTCATCCTGCTTCTTCGGAGGCGTGAGATATGAGCGGGATACAAGAAAGCGTGATCATACGCACAGTTGTCCGGATCATGGTGCCGTTCATTCAAATATTTGCCCTGTATGTTATCATGCACGGATCAAGCGGACCCGGCGGTGGTTTCCAGGGAGGTGTGATATTTGGTGCCAGCATTATCCTCTATACTATGATCTACGGCCATAAGGAAGGGAAAAAGAGGATGTCTGATAAACTCAGCAGGATACTTTCCAGTTCCGGAGTTGCCATTTTTGCACTAACTGGGATATTATGCCTGGTCTTTGGAGGAATGTTCCTCCAGTATGGCGTGGTCCCGCTGCTACCGGATGACCCGGCTCAGGTTTCCAGACTCCTTATTGATGTGGTAGAGATTGGTATAGGTATAACAGTGCTTGCTGTGATGATATCGCTCTTTTTTGATATCTCACCTCCTGAAACGGAAGAGGAAGAACTTGTAGCTTCAGAGGAGGCAGGACAATGAGCGGAATTATCGAGATAATCAGTGCTGAATTTAATTACTGGATATATGTTACACTGATGATGATCGGGTTTTATGCAATGATCGCAAAAAAGAACCTTGTTAAAAAGGTCATCGGAGCAAATATATTCCAGACAGCGATCTTTTTGTTCTATATATCACTTGCAGAGGTTAAAGGCGGCACAGCCCCTATCCTGCTCCACGGTCACGAGGGTGCTGATGTGGCACATGGAGCAGTGAATGAAGTGATATATGTGAACCCACTGCCGCATGTACTGATACTGACCGCAATCGTGGTTGCCGTAAGTACAACAGCAGTAGCGCTAGCTTTGATCATCAAGATCTACCAGGAGTACGGATCTCTCGAGGAAGATGTGATCCTCGCATACAGGCGGCAACTGCAGCCTGAGTTTTCAGAGTATGCAAGGCAAAAACAGGAGGGTGAACAGTGATTGGATTTGATTTGATAACTGACCACCTGCCTGTACTCACTGTTGTAATTCCTCTTATAGCTGGCTTTTTAACACCCATGATCGGGTGGATCGACCGCAGACTTTGCTGGTACTGGGTAATGCTGACCATGTTTGCTGTACTTCTTATGACGTCAAGCAACCTCTATACTGTGATCACCAGCGGTACGATACATTATCACCTAGGGGGCTGGACTCCGCCGATAGGTATAGAATACGTAATCGACCTGCTAAACGGTTTTGTGTGTTTGATCATTGCATTTATCGGATTGATGGTGGGCATATATTCTATCGAAAGTATTAAAAAAGAACTTCCGAATAAGATTATCCCGTTCTATTCCATCTTCCTATTGCTGATCACAGGACTTATGGGCATGACCATCACAGGTGATATTTTCAACTTCTATGTATTTCTTGAGATCTCATCACTGACAGCTTATGCACTGATAGCAATGGGTGACCGTGGAGACGGAGTAGTAGCAAGTTTTAATTACCTGATAATGGGAACGGTAGCAGCATCTTTCATCCTTCTTGGAATTGGATATCTCTATGCTGTCACTGGTTCGCTGAACATCGCTGACATGCAGGGTCTTCTACCAAGTATCTATGATAATAAGGTGGTACTTGCCGCACTTGCCTTCTTTATGGTAGGGTTCAGCATTAAGGTCGGTCTGTTCCCGCTGCATGCCTGGTTGCCTGATGCTTATACACATGCACCGTCAGCAGCCAGTGCATTGATAGCAGGACTTATGACAAAAGTCGGAGCATATGCAATGATCAGGTTCATGTTCAGTGTCTTCACACCGGAATTTGTGATAGATATAACCAGGATGGCTGAAATCCTCACCTGGGCTGCTGCGCTGGCGATAATTGTAGGATCGGTACTTGCAATAGCTCAAAGCGATATCAAGCGTATGCTTGCATATTCAAGTATAAGCCAGATCGGGTATATATTGCTCGGTGTCGGGCTTGCGAACGTGATCGGAATGCAGGGTGGACTGCTGCACATACTAAACCATTCACTAATGAAATGTGCTCTATTTCTGGTTGCGGGTGCCATCTTTTACAAGACTGGTATTAGAAACCTGCATCAGTTCCAGGGACTTGGCAAGAAGATGCCGGTAACGACCACAGTGTTCCTGATAGCAGGTCTTTCAATGATTGGCGTACCAGGTACCGTAGGTTTTACGAGTAAATGGTATCTTGCACTCGGGTCGATAAATGCAGGGCAGTGGATATTTGTGATCGTTATCCTGATCTCAAGCCTGCTCAATATAGTATATTTCTGGCGGGTATTTGATAATATCTGGTTCGGCCACCCGCATGAAGTTGAGCATATAAAACGAGATGAGGCACCGCTTTCTATGCTGATACCGATGGTAATACTTGCCGTACTGTGCATATTCTTCGGACTATTTGCATATTATCCGCTGCACTATGTACTTGAACCGCTGTCAAATGCACTGCTTGGAATAGGAGTACTTCCGTGAGGTGATAAATAATGGCAATAGAAACAGTTCATTCAATAACTCCCGCACTTGCAGTGCTTGTTTCGATGGTAGCATCAGTGTTGATCCTTGCATTTGGTAAATACCCGAATATCAGGGAAGGCTGGACATTTGTGGCAGCTTTTATTAAGTTCTCCTTGGTGATCTCTATGCTACCGTTGATACTTGAGGGTAAAGTAATCACTTATACAGTAATTGAGATGCTACCTAATCTACCTATTGCGTTCAAGGTCGATGCATTCGGAATACTGTTTGCAATAACATCATCATTTTTATGGATTTTCGTGTCATCCTATTCCATAGGATACATGCGCACACTTAAGGAACATGCGCAGACACGATATTACTTCTGTTTTGCGATAGCGCTTTCATCGGCAATAGGGATAGCCTTCTCAGCTAATCTGGTCACGCTCTTTTTATTCTATGAGCTGCTCACGATATCTACATATCCGCTTGTTGCACATACAGAAACTTCTGAGGCTATCAGTTCAGGCAGGAAATACCTGACATACCTGATGATAGGAGGCATATCTCTGCTGTTCTCGATCGTAGTGGTTTACCATTATACAGGCACGACAGAATTTTCATTCAGCGGTATTGCCGGGCTGGAAACTCTACCGAGAACAATGCTCTTTATACTGTTTATTACATTCATGGTCGGATGCGCAAAGGCTGCGTTCATGCCGTTGCATGCCTGGCTGCCTGCAGCCATGGTCGCTCCGACTCCTGTAAGTGCTCTACTGCATGCTGTAGCTGTGGTGAAAGCAGGTGTGTTTACTGCTATACGGGTAATACTCTATGTGTTTGGAATTGACCTGATGGAAATAAGTGGTCTGTGGTTGTATATGGCATATTTTGTCTCGATAACTATCATTCTTGCCTCAATATTTGCAATGACGCAGGATAATCTTAAAAAGAGACTTGCGTATTCCACAGTAAGTCAGTTATCATATGTAGTATTGGGAGCAGTGCTGATCACGCAGCACGGCATTACAGGAGGGATGCTCCATATCCCGTACCATGCATTTATGAAGATCACGCTGTTCATGTGTGCCGGAGCCTTGATAGTGACAGCAAAGAAGGAGAATATCAGTGATATGAACGGGATTGCCAGACAAATGCCCATCACCATGCTTGCATTTACTGTTGGAGCGCTAGGAATGATCGGGATGCCGCCTGTCGGCGGGTATATCACTAAATGGTACCTGCTGCTCGGCGCGGCCGAACTGGATAACATGATCCTGATAGGCGTGCTTCTTATAAGTGCCGTACTGAATGCCGCATACTTCTTCCCTGTCATATATGTTGCATTCTTCAAAAAACCCGATAAAGAGCTGACATATAATGAAGCGCCGCTGACCATGCTTATTCCTCTTATATTGACAGCGATCATATCGATAATCATAGGTATCTGGCCTGATGCGCCGGGTATGTTCCTTGATATCGTAAATATTGCAGTTGCGAATGTAACAGGAGCAGTGATCTAATATGTGGTTCTTAGAAAGATGGCTGGAGAATCCAAAAACAGTAAAAAAATTGGTATATTTGCTTTACTTAAGTTTAATTATTGTATGTCTTATGGGAGTTGTTAATCAGTTTGCACCTTCAGCAGAGCATGAAGTAGATGAGGCACATACGGAACATGAAGCTATTGAAGAACATACAGAACATGAAGCTATTGAAGAACATACAGAACATGAAGCTATTGAAGAACATACAGAACATGAAGCTGTTGAAGAACATACAGAACATACTCCGTTCGTATTTGAAAAGATACCTATTTTCAATGCGATATTCGGATTAATAATGTGTGTAATACTCGGTCTGGGGGCAAAGGCGTATGGACATAATATAGTCATGAAGGAGGAGGATTATTATGACAGGTGACCTCATTACTATACCGCCTGCTGCGATATTTATTATCGGCGCACTCCTGATACCGCTTTTTAAAGGGCGGGTACGTCAGGCATATCTCCTGTTGATACCGATCATTGCTATTATCGATGTCTATTTCATGCAACACGGTACCTACTGGTACCATCCCTTCATGGAATACGAACTGATCTTAGGCAGGGTCGATCTGCTGAGCAAGTGTTTTGGATACGTGTTCGTGATCGTTGCTCTTGCCATGACATTCTATGCACTGCATGTAAAGGAGACAGGTGAACACATTGCTGCGTTTCTGTATATAGGCAGCGCACTGGGTGTGGTATTTGCTGGTGATCTTTTCAGCGTATTTATCTTTTGGGAGGTTATGGCATGGGCATCAGTCTTTTTAGTATGGTACAGGCGCAAAAAGGCGTCGATCGATGCAGGATTCAGGTATCTAATAGTACATGTCGTTGGCGGTGTGCTGCTGCTCGGTGGTATCATTCTATATATGCAGGAAAGCGGCGGATCGATTGCTTTTAATGGTTTCGATTATGCATCTCCTGCAACAATATTGATCCTTCTGGGTTTTATTATCAATGCTGCAGTCCCGCCACTCCATGCCTGGCTGCCAGATGCATATCCTGAGGCTACGATCACAGGTGCTGTCTTTATGACTGCATTTACCACAAAGACTGCTGTATATGTGCTTGTAAGAAGTTTTTCTGACTTTACTATAGATGGCGTTGCAATCCTTATGTATCTTGGTGCTATCATGGCGCTATATGGTGTTATTTATGCAATACTTGAAAATAATATACGAAGACTTCTTGCCTACCATATAGTAAGTCAGGTAGGTTATATGGTCTGTGGTGTCGGGATTGCCGCAAGTACCATCGGCGTAGTAAGCGAAATGGCTATTGATGGTACGGTTGCGCATGCCTTTTGTCATATCCTTTACAAAGGACTGCTGTTCATGGGCGCCGGTGCTATCATTTATATGACAGGGAAAAGCAAACTTACTGAACTTGGCGGTCTCTATAAGGTCATGCCCCTTACAATGATCTTCTATATGATCGCTGCTTTATCTATCTCTGGTGCGCCGCTATTTAACGGTTTTATAAGTAAATCTATAATTATACATGCAGCTGCGATGGACCATAATATGTTGATCTTCCTTATGCTGGAAGTTGCTGCGGTCGGGACATTTCTTTCTGTCGGTCTGAAACTTCCTTACTTTGCATTCTTTGGTAAGGATGCCGGTATAAAGGCAAAGGATCCACCTATGAATATGTTAATTGGTATGGGAATCGCTGCATTTCTGTGCATCTTGCTGGGCGTTTATCCGTCCCTATTATATAATATTTTGCCTTATCCATCGGCTGTTGCTGATTATGCACCATATGCATCAGGACACCTGATTGGAACGCTTCAATTGATGTTGTTTACATATGCAGGTTTTCTGTTGTTGAAAAATAAACTCCATCCGGAAAATACTATCAGTCTTGATACTGATTGGTTCTACCGCAAAGGTAGTGTACTTTTTACATGGTTCATCAACAATCCACTTGCAAGAGGTGCGCAGTGGCCTGCTGATGCAGCGATCGTAGTTAAGAACTTTGCCGCATGGTTCAGCAAGAATCCGGCTGAAGCGCTAAGTATTATCATTGATAGGATATGCCTCTTGTTATTGAATATATCACAGGGTACATCTACAGCGGCTCAGACCGCAGAAGATATGATCGATGATCGTCGGAAAAATTATCCGGGAGAGCCTGTCCGCAGAGACCCGATAGGAGTTTCGGTACTGCTCGGGACGCTCTTTTTATTCGCATATCTGATATATGTGGTAATTCCTTATCTTTCGGTCTATGCAGTAATCGCTCTTGTGCTGATTGCAGTGTTTATAGGTATTGGTATGAGGATCAGGGAAATTATGCGGACTGCAGGTTTATGAAAAAAAGTAGTTTATGTCATATATTATGCCATATACTATCTTTTTATTGCATGAGAACCAATCAATATGTTGTGTTTATTTATAGGCTGACCACCAATAAAGTAATTCACATTGGTATTTTCAAGGAGATTGCATGGTTAAATGGGTTGTCGTACAGCTAAGTGATAGGGAATATCAGATACTTGAAAAACTAGATGATATTGAAGGAGATTCTTCTCAGAAGTTGAGGTCGCTCTTAAGAGGTTATCTATTTAGTACACCTAAATTTCAGAAAGATTACCATATAATCCATCTTGAAGAGAAAAAGGAATTTCTATTTGAAATATTAGCATCTATATGGAAAGAATATGATTCATCGACCTCACCCTTAGAGAAATGGGATGAGGAAAAGGTGAAGAGCGTACGTGATGATCTCATGGAGATCAATGCTATTCGTCCGGTAGGTCCATTTAGTTTCACTGTTACTGGTCTGTTAAAAAAACCATGGTTGTCAGCGTACTATCACGTAAATAATATTTTCGAGGAGTTAGATGAATTCAGCCAGGCATGCATAGCCTCAATATATGTACTGGATTTTCTATCCAAAGGTACTTTTGAATCTGAGTTACTGAAAAACAGCACAATATTGTTGAATGAATTATTCATGTTTTCATATGCAGTGGCCAGGAAAAAGGCTCATGAAACTCAAGAATCATTTAAACGTAGAAGCAGTTCACCCTGTTCTGACGACCAGCTTACGGCCTGACTGGATGCTTTTAATATCAGTCCTGCCTGTTACGTGGATATCACCCGTGCACTCGGCAGCCCTTGCTGAAACCATGGGTCGTATGATCATATTGCCACCGGCATAGGCCAATCCACCGACCTTTGTCCTGTCCAGCAGGGTAAGATTGCAGACAACCTTGATGTTGCCCTTTATATCGCAATCGGCACCTATTGTTGCTTTCTCAGCAATAACATCACCCTTTACCTTTGAGCCTTTGCCCAGTACAAGGTTACCTTTTACCACAAGGTCTCCCCAGAAGTCGCACCCCATGCCCACCACGGCATTTCCCGGTAGGTTCACTTCATTTTCAAAAAATGAGAATTTTTTAATTATGAATGTTTCAGATTCCGGATGTCTTTTTATGAATTTTGGGTCCATGAAAATCACTATCTAAGAATATTACTTATCACTACTTTTAACTACTTTGAATAAACTTAAACTTTTGGAACTTTCAATCGATTGAAAAATGCAGAGATGGAAAACATGACACTTCAAATAGGCAGGATCATTCGGGCAAATACTATCAGTGATGCCTGGTACAGAGGAATAAACATGATCTGGAACCAGGGACATGAGGTTACGGACGAGCGGGATAGCAAGATAAAGGAATACCTGAACCTGATGATCGTTGTCAAGGACCCTTATACTGACCGGATACCGGCTGATATATCCTGGAATGAGGAGCGGCTTGAGGAATATGCCAAACAATTGATTACCGGGGAGAATGTCCAGGATTTCGAGTATACCTATGGGCAGCGTCTGCGTAACTGGAACGGGCAGATTGACCAGATTGCATATGTGATAGACAAACTCAAGCACAATCCGACAACCCGCAGGGCCACCGCAGTTACCTGGGTGCCCACTGTGGATACAGTAGTGGACGAGGTGCCCTGCATGATCATTGACGATTTCAAGATAAGGGAAGGAATGGTCAACCTGACTGCACTGTTCAGGAGTCATGATTTTGCCGGGGCTTATCCTGCTAACTTATACGGCCTGTCCAGGCTTTTAGAGTATGTTGCTGGCGAGGTGGGTGTTAAGCCGGGCATGATCACTACTATCAGTGCAAGTGCACATATATACGAACATGACTGGGATATGGTCGAAGAAATCCTTTGATGCGGGGATTTGAAAAACATTAATATGGGTTGGATACCCCATGTGTAATTCTACTGAATATTAATGTAAGTATGATATCAATTCATTTAAGTGATGTTTATGATTAGTGAAAAATCCCAGGAAGTAAAAAAGTACAAAAGAAAATGCGTGGTATTGAATGTGCTTGAAGCTAAAGCATGGCGGAATGTGAGCGTCCTTGACTCTAAAACAAAAGAGAAATACTTTTTCGGGAAGGTTAAGCAGGCACCGCCAGAAATCAATGTGGGGGATGAACTTTATATCGGGTATGAGGAGTTGCCCTATGACCTACCCGATGGTTCGAGTAAGATAGTGCTTATGACCCTGGATGGTTTATTGCTGGATTGGGCAATGATCACACCACATTAAGGTTACAGCGCCTGCTACATTAAGGTTACAACGCCCGTTACATTAAGGTTGCAGTGCCTGTTAGATGAGGTTTTGCTCTTTCATACTCAGGTACCTGCCGTCCCCGATAATGATGTGGTCGTAGAGTTCGATGCCAACTATCTTGCCGGTGTCTATGAGCTTGCGTGTAATGTCGATATCGTTCTGGCTGGGTGCAGGGTCGCCGCTGGGGTGGTTATGGGCCACGATGATGGCAGCGGCGCTTTCCTGGATAGCGGTCTTGAACACCTCACGGGGGTGGACAATATTGGCGTTCAGGCTGCCTATTGATACGGTTTCCTCACAAATGAGCTGGTTTTTAGTATCCAGATGCAGGGCAATGAATGACTCTTTTTTCTGCTCACGCAGTTTTGGATAGATAAACTGGTAGGCAGCTTCGGGACTGCTTATACGGGGTTTTTCCTCTTCAGTGAAGGTCTCAAGCCTGCGGGCCAGTTCGAAAAGTGCGGTTATCTCAGCGGCCTTGGCGGCTCCCACGCCATGTATTTCCTTCAGTATGGTGGGAGATGTGCGGCTGAGTTGCTGAATGTTGTATGTGGCCAGTATGCGGCTGCAAAGGTTCAGGACGTTCTCGCCTTTGGTGCCGGTGCGCAGGATAATGGCCAGCAATTCTGAGTCTGAGAGTGCGGATGGGCCGTTTTTAAGGAGCCTTTCCCTTGGCCGGTCATTGGGCTGGATGTCCTGGATCCTGATATGGTATTCAGACATGTGGATTGCTGTAGAAATTTCTGGGTATATAAGGGGTGCGATTTTTACTGGTGACAATGAATTGCACTACCTTGCCGATCCGATAAACGACTGAGTGACAGAAACCGACCTTCGTCTCAATCTATACGGCCCTATAAAGCAATTTATCTGGGATTCGCACTATGGCGGTGCCACAGTCGGCTGACCGAATGCACCACAGTAAGAACAAATGTATATAAAATTTAGTAGATACATGCCTATATGATATAAATAATACAAAAAACCTAATCAAACTTATATAATATAGCATCATTTTTGCCATATATGCCCACACCAACCAAATGGGATACACTATTGTATTTACATTTCACAAATGGTGCCACATTTAGCGAACTGTCAGCAACATTGAGAGTTAACATATTTTTTGAGAACTTGAACAACAGGGTGCTCTACAAACGGCTGGGCGAACTCATTGATGCAGAACTGGTTATCAGGAAAAGGAACACAACTAAAAAACAGACAGTCTACAATATTAACCGCGGGAACCCCACCCTCAATAATTATATGGCATTTTTACTGTGGTCAAGGAAAGAAGGTCTTGACTATAACATTTTGCTTTCCAAAAGAGCACAGGACATTGTATTTTCAACAATAGGGCACGGTCCTTCAACTCTTAAAACACTGCATGAATACACAGGCAATTCAAAAAATACCCTCATAAAATACATCAGGATACTTGAAAGAAATCGGTTTGTCAGGATAATCAAACAAAAACCCCTCTGCATTGACTTCAACCTGAATGATAAGACGCTGTTCTACCTCACACTGATGCGGCCCCCCTGCTCCCTTGCAGAAAAGACCGGGAAATATAGCAGACTTATCAATGACATTGATACTATAAATGAAAGGATTTCAGGTTCGAATGAGCTCATGGAATTAGTTATTAAAATGCATATATATTCAACCACGGTAACTGAGGGAAATACTGCAAATAAAGACGATGTGGAAAGGGTAATGAATGACCTGCCAACAGGGCTTACACCCAGGGAAATTGTAGAGATAAGGAACACCTTTGAAGCTGTTAAACATCTGAATAATCATATTAAGGGACTTAGTATGGACTTTAGTAAGGACCTTAGACAGGATATGGACCTTGAACCGAATAGCGAGAACATAAAATTGTATCACCGGATATTGATGGGAAGCTTGATTGAAGAATCTGGGGAATACTATGCCTCTCCCGGAAAAAGGATTGTTGGTTCAAAATTAAAACTTCCGGCCACCATTGAAGAGATTGAATATGAAATTGCAGCAATTGTCAATTTTTACAAGATGTACAGGGAACACTTACATCCCCTGCTACTGGGTGCATTCATACATTTCCTGCTTGTAACAGTTCATCCTTTTAAGGACGGCAACGGCAGGGTCATAAGGATAATACATTCAATGGTACTGCTAAAGGCGGGATACCCGCTATTTGTTTTTGACCCTGATATGAAGAATAGGTACTTTGACATGCTCGAACTGGGACGGCTGGAGGATCTTGATGGATTCGTGGTTTTTATCCTGGAAGAATACAAGAACGCACTGGAAGAGTTAGCTTACAGGAAGTAGACTTGACCGGTGGCGGAGGGCTGAACGATGGCTATAATAACACAGCCGTACCACGAATATCTCACCCTGCTCATCAAACAGAACAAACACATACTGTATCAAAAACATAACATATTAATATCAATCAAATAGTTTGTTTGATAATTACCCAAAACTTTTAAAATTGCAGGACAGTTGAACTACACACAATAACTCAGGAGATCTATATTTGTTTGATAAACTGCTGGGAAAAAAGGAACTTGAAGAACACATCCGAACACTGGAAGCTCAGATAGAACAGTTGAGGTCTGAAAATGAATCCACTTCGGCCCGGCTGGCATCCAAAGACGAAACCACGCGTAAAGCTATATCCCAAAAGCAGGTTGTTGAAGAAGAGCTAAACAGTGCAAAGAAGAAAATAGAGACCCTGGAGCATGAAATATCAGCATTTAGCAAAGATGCATCCCCAGATATTACCTTTCGGAATATCAGTAGTATTCCTATTAAATCCATGGCTAAGTATGTCTACCAGATAGGGTCCATGCGGGCGCTGGATAATGGCCTGCTCACAGCATACCTCCAGCCCGGGCAATCAGTACCGGACCTGGAAAACGGACGTGAACTACTGGAATCCCTTGGACATGAAACCGCAGGCCTGGTCGATAAGATTGTTTCTCCTACAGGGGTTGCGGTCTTCTATGATATGCTCGGCATGGTACGGGAAGTTGTGGCACCGTTTTTACCGCTGAACGTATCTTCCTGGCAAATGGATGTCAGGTTTGATGCCGTACCCTTACAGGAACTTATGGATCGAAAGGTAAACCTCTGTGTTCTCCTTGCTCATGCAGGAGAGTCATTTATTGGCATTACTGACAACCCTGGATCATTTGCAGACTACCAGATCGTAAGAAGCAGCGTTAAGGGAAAGCATACCAAAGGTGGCTGGAGCCAGAGAAGGTTCGAACGGCTGAGGGATGAAGATATCCAGCATCATGTAAAAAAGGTGAAAGATGCGCTAAAGAAGATGGTTGACGGATCGGGTACTGAAATTACTTTTATATTAACAGGGGGAGAGTCCAGGCTGGTATCCGGGATATTGGCGGGTTTTGATTATCCGGTAGTGGATAGAAGGTTTGATGTGGTAGTTGATAAGAAGATGATCGATAGAATATTGAAAGAAGTATGGTCTTCAAAACGGTATGGGATATGATAAGTCAGGAATAATACTCAATCGGCTTATATTTGTCAATATCCTCTCGGTTTAGGTGTAACTGTTCCTCAAGGCTGGCTGCCACCCTGCCGCCCTGACGGGCTGCGGTGGCAGGGTAAAGTGCAAGTATAGTTAAGGCCACAAAAAAGATAAGATAGTCATGCTCTCTCAACCACGACCATTACATCCCCGATCTCCAGCACATCAACCGCATGTCCCTCTGACATGATCTCACGCTCAAATTCCACAGCCGCAGGTTCCAGCGTAATCGTCTCACCCTTAACCTCAAGTTCAACGGCCCCGCCTGCTGCCTGTTGTGCGATGGACTCAGGGTCTGCTGATTTCAGCGCACCGATGATGGGGCCGGCCTTATCCCTGAACTTCGGACCGATAATGCTCATCCTGGGCTTTACGCCGCTGACCCTGTACTCGAACTCAGGCTCCCCCTCCATCACCTCAATATCAGCACTTACCGTACCCGCGATATCGGTCACATCCTCAATGCGCCCGTATATCCTGAGTCTTCCCAGTGGCGCATTCAATGCCATGCCCCTATCAGATTTGAAGCGCCTGATAGTGGCCGTGATCTCCTTCACCTGTTCGCCTGAAGCCTCTGCCTCCAGGTCAATGGCAGACTCATCCACATCCGGCCAGCCTGACTGGTGCACACTCTGCCGGTGCAAAAGTGAGAACACTTCCTCTGCGAAATAGGGAATGAAAGGTGCAAGTATCCTTGCCAGGGCATCCACTGTAAAATACAGGGTCTGTTGTGCCGCACGCCTGGCATCGACATCCTCACCGTACAGCCTGGATTTGATCAGCTCAATATAATTATCTGCCAGGGTCTCCCATGCAAAACCCCTTATATTCTTCATGGTCTCGTCGAACTGGTATGCATCCATACTGTCAGTGGCTTCTTTGATAAGGGTGTTCAGTTTGCTCAGCAGCCAGGTGTCGATCATCCTGTACTCTACATCACCACCGGGCTGGAAGTCCTCAATATGGGGCATGCAGAACCTGACAATGCTCCAGAGTTTCTGCTGGAAACGGTTTCCAGCTACTACATCCTTCCAGCTGAATACGATATCTGACCCTGTAGACCCGCCAATGGCTGCCCACTGCCTGAAGGCATCCGAACCATACTCCTTGACCACTTTTTCAGGCATCACGATATTACCCAGGCTCTTGCTCATCTTCTGCCCGTCCTCACCCAGCACCATACCGTTTATCACAATATCGTCCCAGGGGGGTAGACCCGTTAGTGCGCTTGCGCGCAGTATAGTATAGAAAGCCCAGGTCCTGATGATATCATGACCCTGTGGCCTCATCTGGGTGGGCAGCCTCACATCGTCACGGGACAGCCAGCCAGCTACGTTCAGGGCCGAGATGGACGAGTCCATCCAGGTATCCAGCACGTCCTCCTCGGGTGAGAACGAAGTAGAGCCGCACTTACAGGCGTCGGGCGGTTGGGAGTTGTTAGGGTCCAGGGGCAGCCATTCCTCTTTTGCCACCATAACCTCGCCGCACTCATTGCAGTACCACACCGGGATGGGTGTGGCAAAGATACGCTGCCTGGATATGCACCAGTCCCATTCCATTGTACCGGTCCAGTTCTTGAGCCGTATCTCCATATAGGGCGGAACCCAGTTGATCTTAGATGATTTGGAAATGATGTCGTCAGCATCTATCTTCACGAACCACTGCTGCTCTGAAAGTATCTCGATGGTCGTTTTGCAGCGCCAGCACAGTCCCACATTCTGGTCCAGGTTTTCCTGTTCATAGATAATGCCTGCATCCTTCATGTCCCTGGTGATGGCCTCCTTGCACTCGGTTAGGTTCATCCCCTCGTATTTGCCTGCAATAGAGGTCATGATGCCCTGTTTGTCAATGGCTTTGCGAATCGGCAGCCCCAGTTCGGCCCACCATCTCACATCTTGCTTATCGCCAAAGGTACATATCATAACCACGCCTGTACCGAATACGGGGTCAACCTCAGAATCGGACAGCACCTTTACCTTATGGCCGAATATGGGCACCTCAATTTCCTGGCCCACATACTTATTGTACCTGTTATCGTCAGGGTTTACTGCCACTGCTACGCAGGCTGCCAGCAATTCGGGCCTGGTAGTGGCCACATCCAGCTCATCGAAATGGAAATAGTTCAAAGTGGTTTGCCTGGCATCATATTCCACTTCGGCAAATGCGATGGCTGTCTCGCAGCGGGGGCACCAGTTCACAGGATGGTCTGCCTGGTATATCCGGCCGCTATTGTACATCTGTACAAAGGAGTGCTGGGTCTTGCCGTAGTACTCTGGCTTCATGGTGATGTACTCATTGCTCCAGTCGATGCTGAAGGCCAGCCTGCGCATAGTACCGCGCATCTTCTCTATGTTACCGGCTGTCAGTTCTTCGCACAGGCGCCTGAACTCAGCACGCGGCACCTGGTTCTTGGTGATGTTGTGTATCTCCTCCACCTTGACCTCGGTAGGCAGGCCGTGGCAGTCCCAACCCTGTGGGAACATCACATTATATCCACGCATCCGTTTGTACCTTGCAACGAAATCGATATAGCACCAGTTCAGGGCATTGCCTATGTGGAAATTGCCTGTTGGGTAGGGCGGCGGTGTATCAATAATATACTGGGGTTTATTGCTGTCCCAGTCAAAATAGTTCATTGAATCTTGCCATTCCCCCATCCACCTGGGTTCGACCTCCTGCGGGTTGTATTCTTTTGGCAGTTGTGTTATAGACATTTAATGAGCCTCTTGAAGTGTGAAATATGGTATTTACGTATCCACTTCAAAAAGTATGGTCAAATGCAAGATTAATCCAGACACAGATTTCACAGATTACACTGATTTTCACAACCACTATTAATCTGTGTCTCAAAATTCTGAGCACTATGATCAATTACCATTTAATTTGAAGGGGATACGTATTTACTATGATATGAGTGTGAACAAAACACGCACAAGATAAATATTATTATCGGTGTATTATCAGTGTTGCAGCAGGTTGCCGTGAATGTCTATCTCACCAAGAAGAACCCTGGTTGAGGATATGGGACGACCGTCATCTGCCAGCACGTACTCTACAAGCTCAATGTTAATGGGTTGTTTCCCCTGTTCAGCCCGCCGTGTATTTATCAGGTGTGCCGTGGGTTCGGTCTCAGGGGAGACTACAAGGTAATCAAAATCCTCGTTTACGGTGGGGCCGAAGGGGTCATCCAGTTTGACTGTGAGCGGGCTGGTACCAAAAGTATCCTGCATAAAAGCCATGACAGCTTGCTTTCTTATCTCCCAGTCTTCTACTTCATGGTACTTTTTCCCTGCCATTTCGTTAGAAGTTATACCGATCAGCAGTTCACCGCCGCTGCTTAACTGGTGTGCCCTGGTAAGCAGGGCCTTGTGGCCGTCATGTAAGGGATTAAAGGTGCCGCCTACTGCAACTCTTGACATAAATGTGTCTTATTGCAATGAGGCACAATAATAGTTGTCGATAAAGTTATCAATAATTCCCTTTATTGCAGCGGGTGTGATACAGAATGACTAAAGCGGTACACAGCACCAGCACTACCATGACTGCATAGGTCTTTCAGTCAGCAGTATGTAGTACATTTTGCGGCTTATGGGATACAGCAGCATGATGCCATCGGTAGCCACTCCGGTCACTACTGCTTCATTGATCTGACTGGCTGCTGTATCATTGGTAATTGCAATGTCTATGATCTGCCTGATGGTACCTTTTGAGTTGTCAAACAGGAATATGTCCAGCAAGCTGTGGCTCAGTAAACCTGCAAGTAGCGGCCTGAAGGATATGGGATATATTAGCCCTGTGACGCCAGCCAGTGCCGTCAGCACCAGCGGGGCGTGTATCTCACTTCGGTGGGTAGTGAGAATGTCCAGGTCAGGGAAGTGGCTTGCAGCGATTGCTATTGTTATGATAATGTTGCGGTGCTTTTCCCACTCTTGCGGGTGGTTTATATAAACCAGTCTGGTAATTGTGAGACCGAAAATAATGTGTGATATCCAGTCCATAATGAGTATAGTATATTACAATTTATTTATAAAATATTATTTATATTATAATCTTCATATAATATTATACTTATAGCTCATTCCTTGGATCTTAGCAGTATAATATTCCCCCGCCCCTTTTTGACCTTGCGTACCAGTCCCCTGTCCTCAAGGTCGGTTATCATCAGGCTTACCTTTGCCTCAGAACAATTCAACCTGCCCCTCAGGTCTATCTGGGTCATCCTGCCTCCCAACTTCTCCAGTATTTCGATAATCTCTTTCAGGTCCTGGGGAAGCTTATCAATATCGGGTGCAGGTCCCCTGTCATTGGGATAATCATTTTCATTATGAACTCCAGGCACGGGTTCTGCCGGCTCTGACTCATCATCCAGTCCATCACTCCTTTTGTAATGATAATATGCAGCAACACCCATTATCATCAATATTAATAACGCAACAGCAGTATAGGTCAGGTCAAATCCGGGCAGGATATTGTCTTCAACATTATAGGTGACATTGCCAATATCTTCATCAGGGAACTCTTCTACCATCTCATGCAAAGGGAACATCAGGATATCGAACACATAGTCCCCCTCATAGTCAGTCACTGTAACTGTATCTTCACCATAATACACCAGGGTATCGTTTTGATAGTAACTGGTTTTGATAAGGTAGTCCCCTGGCGGCAGGTTAAAGGAATATACACCCGAAGCCGCTACCCTGAACTGGGTGGGTGTGGAGTTAACTTCGACAAGGGCATTATCCAGAGGCTCGAAGGTGGACCACTCATACACGGTACCGTGAATGGTGATGGCACAGACTGTCTGTGGAATAAGTATTATAACGATGGCTATTAGCAGGAGGCGGGTGTTAAGCATTTGTGAAAACAATTTGAATGACCAGTATAAAAATATAGGGGTTTTCCAGTTAGATCCTTGCTTCAATATATTCCGATGACAAGAGAATAAAATTGTTCTGTTTGGCGAATATCTTTGCCTCATCGGTAAAACCTGATTTGGAAGCAGCCATATAATATTCATTTCTCAGGTCATTGTTCCAGTCTACATGTTTTGCTTTATCCATTAATTCCGTTAAGATATTAACATTTGTTTTTCTGTTTTGCCATTTGCATTCACAAAAGAGGATTTCATTCGTGTTTTCATTTATTGCCACAATATCTATCTCGATATCCTTGTGCCACCATTTTCCAATCCTTGAATACTTGAAAAAGCCAAAATGTGGAATGAGTTCAATTACAATGCGCTCAAATTTGTTCCCGAGATACATCGGAAATTCGCTTTGTATTGTATTGACGATTGAACCGGAATTCCCTCTTTCCAGTTCTGTCAGGTTGGTATAAACAAACCTGAACCAAAAATCAAAGAAATTATCCTTGATAGAATACCTG
>Ga0255427_1013_pt1 | contig 43483 bp, 39 predicted proteins | sample ANMaggSeSYBR02D9_FD_182671 | JGI IMG/M metagenome (GOLD analysis project Ga0255427, IMG submission 182671) | Sediment cell enrichment communities from methane seep in Santa Monica Basin, California, United Staets - ANME aggregate JGI... | ecosystem: Environmental > Aquatic > Marine > Cold seeps >... | reverse complement strand
ACTGGATGAAAATTCATTCTGAAGTGGTTTGAGAATATCGTGTAAAATAAACATGAGATTTCATTCCTTTTGGGGTTAATTTTAGCAGGTTACCTGCTAAAATTCATACCACAAAAAGGTGTGAGTTGCAAGCGGTAAAATGATATAACTCAGTGAAATAACAATAAATATTGGCATAAGAATTGCGATTCAATTTTCATGCCAATTGGTGATTTTTTAGATAAATAATTTGTATGATCTTTAAACTTTCGTAAAAAACGGTGAAACTTTAGTTTACTTTATCATATCCTTTCACCTTTGAGCTCTCACCTTTCACCCCCTGCCACCACACAGCCTTTCAAAACCGAGCGATACCACTGCATAGCGGTTAAGCCGCAGGTCGTCGTACTTTTGCTCCAGGGCATCTCCATATTGTTTAACCTGTTTTTTTGCTTCCTTCATTTTTGCCTGCATCGCAGGAATGGCTTCCAGGTTTTCCATGGATAATTCTCTTGCCTTTTCTCCGGTCAACCCGGCTTCTTTAAGGCTTACGTATTTAAACTCAATAAGGATATCAAGTATCTTAAACCGTCTCATGTCAGGACGAATAATCATGGTCAGGTCAGCGTAACCGCTGCCCGCATCTTTTTCAGAATCAATGATGTAGAGTATGTCATTATAAAGGAGTGTTAAAAAGGCTGTTTTCACGGTAAGTTCATTTGCCCATCTATAGTCTCGATTGTGAAATACTTTAAAAAATCTCTGCTCAACAAACTCGCAGAGCGGTTCCATATTCCCTTTTGTATAAAACCCCATCATCCCTGTCAACAGGTTCCGGCAAGAGCATCTGCTGAATCCGTTCTACATAGAAAGACCGGGTTACCAAATTTGGGACATTTAAAATTAACTCGCCTTCCTCTGTTTCGTCATCTATTGTCAGCACCCCGAAATAGTAAAGAAAAGAGGACATAAAAACAAAATCTTTACTTCTGTCTGTCAGCATCTGATCTATTCCGAAACGGTCGCTCAGATCGGATATAATCAGAGAATGATTCTTTCTCATCAGGTCAAGGAGAAGCTGCCCGCCCTTTGGTATTTGAGATATGTACCGAAGCTTCGCATCGTCCGCCGCAAGGTTGGAATCAAGCATCTTTCTTGGATATTTGCAGGTTTTAAAGAATGCCTCTATAAAATAGATTGCCAGAGTGGGATTATAAATAGAATCTTCTGCATTCGGGACAAATTTATATCCGTTATAATAGACACACATAAGATCCAGCGCTTCCGCAATATCCTTTTCTTTCAGCCCACATTCCACTGATATAGTCTTCAATGCCTTTTCGATCTCTTTTTCATGAAACCCGCACAAATCGTTAAACTCGGAATCAAGATATATATTTTTAGCGATATTGTAACCGCTTGTGATATCGCTCATTACAACAGGCGATACACCTGTAATGAAACTCCGATCAAAGCCGGAGCCATCCGTGGCTGATTTGACCGCCTTAAAGAGGGTCATTAATGGGCCCTCCTCATAAACAAGAGCCTCGTAGATATCTTTTTTCTCCCTCCGCACTCCCATCATCACCTCGTTGGCAAAGTTGTCGTATTCATCAATCAACAAATAAACCGGATGGCCGGATTTGCGGATCACAGAAAGGAGGGATTTGATTGAATTGACGGCATCACTGGAATCGACTTTTACTTCACGGGTCAGATAGTCTTCGTAATACATAACAAACGATTCAATGCAGGCATTTATATGATTATGAAACGCTCTTTTGATATCTGCCGCGCTCCCTGAAGGATCGACGCAGGAAAAATCCCACTTAAGGATAAAATATTTGTTGTGCAATGGAGTAGGATTTTTGCCGATCAAAAGATGGCCGAAGAGCTCCTGAAACTTCTCTTTTCTGGCCAGGTCATAATAGTTTTCAAGCATGGAAAGGAGAAGGCTTTTCCCGAATCTGCGGGGACGCAAAAGGAGGAGATAGTATCCCGTATTCTCAAGGCTTGCAATACGGTCTGTCCTGTCGCAATAGAAAAGTTTGTCTGTTATAATCTTATTAAAATCACATACTCCGTAAGGAAATCTCATTGGCTTGCTCCTTTTTCCGCTATCTCCTCCCATTTTGATTATTTCGCAAAAAGAGAAGAACCTTCTCTGCAAAGGCGTCCGAATCATCCGCTATTAAAATATTTCTCTCTGACGTCGCTTCTATTCCTTCATTGCCTTATGTAGCCAGAGAATCTAAGGAAGAAATATTATGTTTTTTAACGTTCTCTCCAGATGCTCACCTATCTTCTCCCACGTATATTTCCCTATAACCTTTTTTCTCGCTGCTAACCCCATCATCTCGCGCGCTGTTCTTTCTCGGGCCAAATGTTCAATCTTATTTTTTAGATTCTCCACATCACCTACTCTCGCGATCAATCCATCTGTTCCATCTTCTATCAGTTGAGAAGGTCCCGGCAACGAAGAAACAATCGCGGGTTTTCCCGATGCCATGGCCTCCAGAACTCCCTCACTCCTTAACTTTTTCATTGTTTCGGATATTCCGCTTATAGAAAGAAACAAAATATATAACTACCTGCCTCATAAGGCCATACTTTTTTAAGCTGGGTATCATCAATATTTCCTTGCGATCCAGTTATAGCCGCACCCATGCAATGTGTGTGCCACAATTGTCAAAGGAAAAACAGGTTTCTCTGTATTTTCAAGAGGATGAGGACATATTTTTTCTTTCCACGGAGAAAGAGACTTTTTTCAATTGGGCGAAAGTTAAGAGTGTTCAATATACAACACTTCAGGAGGTTGTTCAGGGGTGGTCTTTTTGGCTAACGCATTGATATTTAATGACAAGAGTGAAAAACGGAGGGTGTTCAAAAATCGACATAGGGCAGGGGGATTGATTGGCGATTGACGGAGCTAAGCGTAGATACCGCTGGATGAACGGCCGATAGGTGGGGGGTATGAGTGTTAGAATAGTTTCAGCAAAGCTATGCTTATGGAGGTTTGAACTATCATTAATCCAATGATCCATTTTACCAATCGGATTTCCAAGTCTTTAATATCCTCTCTGGTAGCTAACCCTTCTTTGCGTGATTCATCTATTATTTCAACGAATTCATTCGCTTTTTGGTCTTCAAGTCCAAGGTCTTTTAAGATAGGGTAAAGTTTTGCTAAGGTAGCCATGTTATTATTTCTCCTTTTTACATATTAAAAAATAATACATTTTTATGGCAGAATCAAACAAAAATGGTATCTTCCATGAAAACGTCAAAGTCGGTGCTAAGGAACGTGGACGAAATAACTTCCCCAACTATGCATCACAGCTTCAGGCCGCCTTTGTCCGGTCTCAAATCACAAAACTATTGAAATAGCTCGCTATTCCTTCAACTTTTGTGATCTGAGATCGAACAAATTCGACCCAAATCTGTGCGCCTACTTGAGGAAGTTATTTCGTCCACGTTCCTAAAGCTTTAATATTAGGAGTTTCTGGGGACTTCAAAATCCGAAATCCGAATATCGCCTGATCTTATAAAAATGGTCGAAATTTTTTCTTAAATCCTCCTTGCTTGAAAATTATCAGAAAGCCCCATAAGCTTTTTTGCCTTTGTCTCTTGATCGCTATTTGTTATCAAGGATTGGTTGACCGGCCTGTCACCCCATTTACGATCACTCGCATTAGTTTCAGATATTCTGTAATTCGCGAATAAATCTCGTTAAACTGCTCTTCGTTGTATACGTGGTTTAAACGGTTTCGGTCATTGATCATTTCGATTAATGTCTCGTAATTTTTTTCATTGGCATATTGGATGCGATAAAGCTGTTTCATGGCCATTTTGGGTGAAACGGATTCAACGCCATGAATTTCATATAGAAATTTTTTCATCATTTTCCAAAACAGTTCAACGCAAACCTCGAATTTCTGCACCTGACCGCTTTTGATCGTATCCTGCACAATATCTCCGAGACTTGAAGCGTCTATGGCCATTGCCTTTCCAAAAGAATCAAGCGCCTGTTCCAATGAGATCAGCTTTTTTTCATAGCTTCCGGCATGTTCCATATAATGATATCCTTTAACGTTTCTTCTTTGAAGGTTTGGTCTGCCCGTGTGAAATCTATGATATCCACCTCCCATGGAATGATGGATTCATCAATTGCATTTCGGATTTTATGATATAAATTTGCTGGAAGCTTTTCATCTGCAAGCAAGCCGATATCTGCATCCGCACTTGAACCTTGTCGCCCGGAGACTCTTGATCCAAACAAGAAAACCATCACCTTTTTTGTATCAACAATGGAAAGGATGATTTCCTTTAGCATATTCAGATATTTTTCGTTGCAGGCAGAAGGCATTTGGTTATCAAGTGTATAGCAGCCATCCACCTTCATATCCTTTCCCATTCAAATCCTGTAATATTTCTATCTTCTTTGTTAAATTCGACTCCGATCATATAGATTGCCGGCCCTTTTTGTTTAAATTTTTGAAGAAAACATCCAGACCAAAAACCAGAGAAAAATTCCCACTGTGACCAGATAGGTTGTCAATGCAGTAGAAATATCAGGCCACAACTCCCGGGGAGGCGGGGATTTCAGGATAGACTCTGATGCTTCAAGAAGTTCCACGACAGCGCTGTATCTGTCAGATTGCGTTGTTTTTAGCCCCTTTAGTAACTACTCAGGTGGATAGGCTAAGGCTGAAGACTGTTAGGAAAAAGCGCATTTTAAAGCCATCTTTGGTGCAAGAATCAGATGTTTCCGCTAAAAGTATGGCAATCGTGTTCTTCTGACCCCTTCAGCCTAAACAGCTTCAGCCTGACTACGTGAGTAGTCACAATAATTTATCAAAGAGTTTGAATGAATTGCAACAAAAAGTTACCGCAAAAGATGCCGAAATTCAGAAGTTAACGCAAGATTTAAAGGAAAAAGATGAGCAAAGTTGAAAGTGTGCAATATTCAACACCACATGGGGCTTTCGCGAAGTGTTTATCTGGCCAACCTACTATTATAACGGAATAAATTAGAGAAGGGAAGAGTGTTCAATAACTGGCAGAAAGGGGAAGCGGTGGCACGAAGATTCCACTTGCTTGGCGTTCAGCCGTCAAGATCAAACAGGTGCCTGATTTCTTGAAGATAGGTCTTTATGGAAAGGGGCAGCACAAATGTAAACACGTCCAGTAGAACAATCGCATTAACGGTAGAATCTGTTTTGCTTGCGGCCCTCAACCGCATGGCGATTGTCTTATTGATTATGTGCATATTATCGTATAGTTCCATGAGCCCTTTTAACTCAAAATCCGCAGGTTTCCCTTCATTCTTCAGAAAATATTGCGCAAGTAGATACATAGATGTCACACGGCTGATGGTTTCTTCTTCATCAGCCAGTGGAAGGTGGAATCGTGCCATGGATTTAAAAAACATTGTGTGGGGACAGCCGCTGGTGGCAATTACCAGGCCCATCAGTGAACTGAGCCCTTTTTGAATCGTTGTGTCCTGGGTGAAGGTCCTGTTTTTCATAACCACCTTGACCCGGATCTGCTGGTAGGAATGAAGGGTATCAAGGTGATTGATAATATTAACCAGGTTCGCTGCCAAAGGACAGTGTGGATGGGTTGTAACGGACAGCGGACAATGGGGGCATTGATAAAAGTCAAGCGCTGCCCATTCTGGAAGGACATACGGACAGTTGTTTATTATATTTAAACGTTGTGAATCAAGTTGTATGTCCATCTGTACCTGACGTCCCTCAGGCAGGTCAAAAATATACTTGAATGATATAATTCTCATCCTTCCCCCCACAGTTTAAACCTTACATGACAGCAGTGGTCTGAATTGCCAGTATTTTGAACAACAAATGCTCTCTACTGCAAAACTCAACAAATAATTGCAAAAACTGTATATTAACATAGTAATTAAAGCAATTTCTATACCAAGAAAAGGCTTTACATCCCCCTTATTTCAGAAATGGTCAAGCAGTTAAGTGAGGGTGCAATACAAAAAAGTGACATAAATTATATCAAGTAATTGTTGAACCAGTCTAATCAGCTTAGGGCTCGGTCAAAAATAACTTGGTAGAATTTGCGCCCGAATTTGCCGTAGATTTAATCGATCTGATTGAGCAAAACCGCAGGAATAGCGAGCTATTTCGAGGACTTTTGCGATTGAAGATCGGTTAAAGATATGGTGAAGTCGGGATGCAAAAATGCCAAGTTATTTTTTTCCGAGCCCTTAATGTCGAATGTCGAATTACGAAGGAAGGTACTTAATAATTTAAAAAAACATTCACACTTCGACATTCATCATTCAATTGGCGCTTTTTGACACCGAAATGATCACGTTTTGTTCTATGTCACTTTTTTTGTATTGCACTCGTTAAGTGATTGATGAACAGTAAGCTATGGTTCAATCTGTTTCTGCAAAAGGCTGTACTGTTATGTAAAAGATGACCTGACATGATCAGGCGCATGATTCTGTAGCCGTGAACGCTTACATGCATTCTAAATGCAGCGGTAATTTTTTCCTACTCAGGTCTCTTTATCCCGTATTTTTTTATTTTGCTGTAAAGAGTGCCACGTGCAATATCCAGTTCTTTAGCAGCCTGTTTCAGGTTCCAGTTTGTTTCCTCCAGTACCTTATGTATCATAGTTGCTTCCGCAAGAGGGAGTGATCTGGAAGAGAGTACGAGAGTAAAGCCCTTTTTTCGAGTGGTTTTCCTCAACTCTTCAGGCAGGTTGGCCGGGATAAGTTCTCTTCCTTTGCAAAAAATTACGGCATTCTCAATAGTATTTGACATTTCTCTGACATTACCTGGCCAGTTATATCGGATCAATATGTTTATGGCCGCCCTGGAAATACGATGGATATTCTTCTTTGTTTCAGTGCAATATTTTCTCAGAAAGTGATTGGCCAAAAGGGGTATATCAGATTTTCTTTCACGAAGTGGCGGTATATGTATAGGGGCCACATTGATCCGGTAAAAAAGGTCTTCCCGGAAAAGCTTCTCTTTAATCGCATGAGAGAGGTCTTTATTGGTGGCACAAATGACCCGGGTATCAACTTTCAGTGTCGTGGTGCCGCCAACACGCTGAAAGGTTTTTGATTCAAGAACACGCAAGAGAGAAATCTGTGTCGGGATGGGAATATCACCAATCTCGTCCAGGAAGATAGTCCCTCTATCGGCAAGCTCAAAGTGCCCTCTTTTTTGCGCTGTTGCCCCTGTAAAGGCTCCCTTCTCATGACCAAAGAGTTCACTGTTGATCAGTGTCTCGGTGAGGGCTGCACAGTTCACTTTGATCAAGGGCTGAAATCTTCTCGGACTTCCGAAGTGAATTGAATTAGTGATCAGCTCCTTGCCTGTACCAGTTTCTCCGTTGATCAAGACCGTCACATCTGTTTCAGCTACATCCATAATTTTCTGAAAAACGTGAAATATCTTGGGATTTTGTCCGATAATATTCTCAAAGCGGTACTTTTTTCTACGCTCCTTTCCAAGGAAAATGCTTTTTTGTAAGATCTTTTTGTGGTCGGTTATTTTGTCAATCATCCTCCTGATCGTATCAAAGTCAAAGGGCTTTAGGATATAGTCATAGGCTTCTGCTTTCATGGCCTTCACTGCATCCTCTATGGAACCGTAAGCCGTTAAGATCACTACGAAAATGTCGGGATAGCGTATTCTGATTTCCTCTAACAGCGCCAGACCACCCATTTTCGGCATTTTCATATCGGTGATCACAATATCTGCGGGAAACGTTTTGAGCTTTTTTAATGCTTCCTTGCCGTCAGAGACGGTTTCGAGCAGAACGCTTTCATCCTGCCCCATGACGCTGCGAAAAAGGCGCCGGATTGGCCCTTCATCATCGACAAAAAGCAATCTGGTTGTTGAAATCATCTCTCAGACCTTTCGGATATTGAAAATTGAATACAGATATAAAGTGAGAATTGAATATTGAAAATTGAATACTTGTGGAAGTCGCTACGCTCCATCATTTTCACTTCTCACTTTTCACTATTCAATTCTCACTTTCCACGGTTCCTTAAATTTTCACTTCTCACTTTTCACTTTTCTATCACTTCCCTGACCTTGTGCGCCAGACCCTCCGGTAAAAAAGGTTTTTGGAGAAAATTCTGTCCGGGTTCCAAAACACCGTGACGAACAATTGCTTTGTTTGACAACGCCATATAGCGTTTAAAGAGCCTTATACGAAGGTCGCATAAGAAATTCATCAACTAATATTAATGTCTCTTTCTATAACCATGCCTTCCTTTAAAACTGCCTGAGACCCGCTCCTGTTATTTATTACAACACTCCCCTTAATCTTTACATTTGCTTCAAAAAAAACATCCCCGATTATTTTCAGAGAGTTGCAGTCAATTAAAGAAGGAATGCCGTTCGCAAACCTTTTATTAAACATATCTATTTTTCTGTAATATCTGGGATCAAGATCTATATTTATATTGAAACAGTTATCATCTTGTTCTCTTTCCGGGTTTACTATTAGCTGTTTATCGTCTGAAAATAAAAAGCAGTCAGAACGAACAGCCAACAGTTCATTGCATGTTTTAACAGGAAAAAAACGGGATCTGGAGACTCTGATCGCTGTTGCCCCTTCAATAATTGAGATTGCCGATCCCATTGCGGTTTCTATCTGATAAACAGGCAGGCTGAATTCATCTCTTGGATCCAGGTTTTTTGGATTCAGAATCATTGGAAGTTTGATTGTCCCATGCTTATCTATTAAATTTTTTAAAAATCTTAAATCAAGCCAGATGTTATTTGTATTAAAATATTTATAACGACTTACATCCCTGCACCTTTCAATCTCCCTTTTCGGACATTGAGCAGCTTCACGCAAAATTAAATGGCCGTTCTTATGTCTGGCCATATGTCCTCCTTTGAAATCAATGGGCATCCTTTCCGAGACCTCCATCATAAAAGGGAAACCTTTCTCGGAAAAAAATCCAAGGAGCGATTTGTCTATAGTGGCGACTAAATTATCTGAATTTGCAATAAAAGCATATCGAATCCCTTCATCAAGCAGTTGCTGAAGGATTCCGGACGTTACCAACGCTGTATAAACATCTCCATGCCCTGGCGGATTCCACTCCAGGCGTCGATCCCCTGGCCAGTCCGCAGGTGCGAGGTTATGACGTAAAATTTTGGGAAACTTATGCTGAAGGAATAATTTAGAGTATCTGAATGGTTTAATCTTTGACAGCGCGGAAATTGTATCCTGATGAGTACTGAAGCTGTTCATAAGACACAGCTCAACATTGAACTTTTCCGCTTTTTCTAAAATTATTTCAAGGAATGTCTTGTCGTCTTTTGCCCGTATTAAAGACTTTGCTTTTGTCATGCCCATAGTTGTGCCCAGACCGCCGTTTAAAATTATCATAACGACATGTTTTAATGCTTTTTCACCGGCATCTGCATATTCAGATGTATTTTTTGCATCTTCAATATCATCTGAATTAACGGGTCTTATATCTCTGTCAAAAATAAATCCTTTTTCACCTGCAGCGAGCTTTTCATAATAATATGCAAATGTATCAATAACTATGGGCTGAATGCCCTCTTTTTCCATTTTTGATATAAATGACTGCAAATATTTTGGTTCGCTCGGATTTTTCAAATAAATGCCTCCGGAAATATTGATTTATGATTGTTGATTTATGATTGTTGATTGAAGGTATTCTATTAATTTTATATATAGAAGCCTCTTGCAGAAACAACGCCAATCAACAGAGCAACACTACATAATATATCACAGCCCATGCCCCCTATACAATATATAGCGTACATTAGGTTATAACAAAAAGACAGAGCGAAGCGATTCCACAAATCAACAGTCATAAATCATAAATCGGCTTAATCCATCTAAAAGGATCTTTTGCCCTGCCATATTGTATGTCTGTGATAGCATTGTAAAACCTGTTTGCCATTGGACCAACTTTACCGTCGTTTATGTTTAAAACCTTTTCGCCGTATTTTATTTCACCGACAGGTGAAATAACGGCGGCAGTACCTGATCCGAAGATCTCTTGAAGCTTGCCTGATTCGTGCGCATCAATTAATTCGTCTATACTGATTTTCCTCTCTTCAACTTTCAAATTCCACATTTTTGCAAGGGAAATTACAGAATCTCTGGTAATACCTGGAAGTATGCTTCCGGTTAACATTGGAGTAATAATCTCGTCATCTATAACAAAAAATATGTTCATAGATCCAACTTCTTCCACATATTTATGTTCAACTCCATCAAGCCATAAAACTTGTGTATAACCATTTTTATGGGCTTCTTCGCCGGCATAAAGACTTGCTGCATAGTTTCCGGCTGTTTTGACATTTCCAACACCGCCGGGTATGGCTCTAACATGGTTTTTTGTTACCCAGATTTTAACCGGATTAAAGCCTTCTTTATAATATGCACCAACTGGTGAAAGAATAATAAACAAACGATAAGTATGAGAAGCACGTACCCCCAGAAACGGGTCCATGGCAATAATTGCCGGTCGTATGTAAAGGGAAGTTTCCGGAGCACTCGGGACCCAGTCCTTTTCAATATTCAGCAACTGTTTCAAAGCGTGAAAGAGAAAGTCCTTATCAACCTCAGGGATGCATAGAGCTCTTGCAGATTTATTCAGCCTCGTAAAATTGTCTGTCGGTCGAAAAAGCTGAATAATGCCTGACTTTGTCCTGAAAGATTTGAGTCCCTCAAAAATGGACTGACCATAATGAAGAACCATTGTCGCAGGATCCATTATAATGGATGAGTATGGCTCTATGCGCGGATTATGCCATCCATCTTTAAGATTGTAATCCATATTAAACATATGGTCTGTAAATATCGACCCAAAACCAAGATTGGAATCATCCGGCCGCTGCTTCAATTTAGCGGATCTTGTAATAGTCATTTGCATTAAAATCTCCTCAAACAAACTTAGAGCTCGGAAAAAAATAATTCCTTTAAATTCCAGTAAGCGTTCACGGAATGTTAAAATTGGAAATTGGAAATTTGGCCTTCATGCTTTTGTACTGTTCTTCTCAATTTCCAGTTTTTATTTTAATCTCTCCCAAATTTCTATTTTCCAATTTCAAGTTTCAAGCCGTGACCGGCTACAAATTCCATAACATAAGACCGGTTTTATTATCATAAGCTCTTTCAAATGGCTTTCCTTTTAATTCATGAATACTGATTTCGCCCGCAAAAATAATTGTTTCTGAAAAAAGATGCCCTCCAATAATTTTACCCTTCTCATCACTTAAAACAATATGGGCATGTACAAATGGACTACCACCTTTTATTGTGACGTTACCGATACATGCTGTGATTTCAAGAGAAGATTCTTCGTTGAAAGTAACATAAACCTGTTGCTTTTGGTCATAACATCCTAATGTGACAGATGAAACAGAACCAAGAGCTGAAAAAACGGCAGTCTGAATTGAGGTTTCTTTACAGAAATCCTCAACAGAGGCTATTAAATCCCTGCCAAAAGGAAGTTTTCCTAAAAAAAAACGCCCGGTCTGAAATTCAGAATAAGATATATTCTTCATATAAATAAAAAGTAGCCGTTTACGGTTGTCGGTTCACAGTTTTCCCAATGAACTCTATGCAACGACTGAAGGATTTGATCCTTCAGTCCATAATCGCGGCGATCTCTTAATAGTCCATAAAGACGTATTGATAAGGAACATGGACGAAATAACTTCCCCAACTATACATCACAGCTTCAGGCCGCCTTTGTCCGGTCTCAGATCACAAAAATATTGAAATAGCTCGCTATTCCTTCAACTTTTGTGATCTGAGATCGAACAAATTCGACCCAAATCTGTGCGCCTACTTGAGGAAGTTAATTCGTCCACGTTCCTAACCTGCATAATTTTTTCCAAACTTCTAAATCTTCAAAAGCCGATCCAATAATTCTCTTCTGCTTTTTGTTTTTTTTAACCGTGAACTGTATAAGTAGTTACGATATTTTTATTTTAACTTTTGATATATAAGAATATTTCCGCTTTAAATCAAGGAATAAAATTTCCAAATGCGTTTGCCCTGTATTACAAAATCTGATCTATTGACATCATTTTTTTATTCAGATAGGAAAGGTCAAGCTTTTTGATACAATCTAAATCCTGTGAAAGGAAAAATAACATATGAATATATCAAATAATATGCCCGATACGGCTGGTATTGAACCTGTTAGATTCGGTCTTGACGACAAATTTAAGTTTGAATGTCATAACGGTGTAAAATGTTTTACTAAATGTTGCAGGGGTATTAACATTAATCTTACCCCTTATGATATTATCAGGCTAAAAAATCGTTTGCAGCTTTCATCAGAAGAATTCCTGGCAATCTACACTGAACCACAGCTTTTAGAGAAGACAGATCTACCTGTTGTAACCTTAAAGTTGATGGACGATGAGGAAAAATCATGCCCTTTTGTAAGAGATGATGGATGCATAATCTATGAAGACAGGCCCACTACCTGTCGTTATTACCCTTTAGGCGTTGCTTCGTTGAGCCATAAAGAGGGAGCCGATGATAAAGATTTCTATTTTTTTGTTCATGAACCTCACTGCCTTGGCTTTGAAGAGGAAAAAGTGTGGACAGTACGAGAATGGCGAAAAGATCAGGGAGTTGACATTCATGATGAGATTAATGCCGGCTGGACAGATCTGCTTGTTAGAAAAAGATCCTTCCCAAAAAATGTAATGCTCACAGAACAAAGCAAAAAAATGTTTTTCTTAGTTAGTTACAATATTGACAAGTTCAAAGAATTTGTTTTTGAAAGTTCATTTTTAGAGCGCTATGATATAAAAAAAGAAACTATTGAAAAAATAAAGAAAGATGAAGTCTCTCTATTAGAATTTGGAATCAAGTGGCTGAAGTGGCTCATGTTTAAAGATGGCGATTTCAGCATAAAAGAGAAGAAATCTGATTGATATTGGTCGGGTGGGAACTTTGTCGAATAGTTGACTACTCGACCACTCGACAAAGTTCTTAGGAACGGGGACGAAATAACTTCCCCAAGTAGGCGCATAGATTTGGGTCAAATTTGTTCGATCTCAAATCACAAAAGTTGATGGAATAGCAGGCTATTTTGATATTTTTGTGATTTGAGATCGGGCAAAGGTGGCCTGAAGCTGTGATGCATAGTTGGGGAAGTTATTTCGTCCCCGTTCCTTAGTATTCTTCATAAAAAAGTCCTTCACAGCTTGAAGGATCTTTTAAACGAGCCTCAATATCTACTCCAAAGAAATCCGCTACCGGCTGGAATATTTCAGGATTATCAGCCTGAACCTTTCGTGCTGCTTCAATAACAATATCAAGACCATTTTTTGTTATTTTTCCCAAAGGCTTTCTGCATTCTCCGGAAGTAACGCCAAGAATAGCCATAAGGACTTTTATGCCCAGAGGATTTCTTGCCCTGAACACCACTTCTCCATAAGGCGTCATTTCTTTGGTTTTAACGGTAACCAGTTTAAATAGCGGATCTAATGCCGATATCAGTTTTTTGGCCTCGGCCTGGTTACCCTGCTCGAGAAACCTAACCATTTCAGCAACAGCTTTTGGGGCAATATTTGAAACAACGGAAATAACCCCGGCTGCTTTTATCTGCGGGTCAACCATCATATCATATGTCATCCCATCATCACCTGATAGAATGGTAAAATTATTTCCGCAACAAGCTCTGGTATGTCTCATATTTTCTATATTTCCAGTTGCCTCTTTAACTGTATTAACATTTTCGAACTCTTTGTTAAGAAGAGCTAAATCTTCAGGTAAAAGCTGTGTACCTGTTCTGCCGGGAATTACATAAGGAATAATCTCAACATCCGGAAAAGCTCTGGCAACTGGTCCAATATATTCTTTACGTATTTCAAGTGAGCTTGGGCCGTTATAATATGGGTCCACAAGTAACACAGCATCAACGCCAACATTGGCAGCATGCCCTGTTGCGGCAATAGTTTCATTGGTGTTGTTGCTTCCAGTACCTGCTATACAAATACATTCACCTTTTGTTTTTTGTGCAATATTCTCTATAACTTTATTGTGTTCATCCCATGTTAGAGAAGGGCTTTCACCTGTTGTCCCAACAGCTAAAATTCCCGTTATGCCGTTTTTTATCTGAAAATCTACAAGCTTATCAAGATTTTCATAATCAACGGCAAAATCATTAAATGGCGTTATAAGTGCTGTGAAAGATCCTGTTATCATGACAACCCCCTTGTTAAAGAAATTTACCCCCCAATAAGTCTATAACATTAAGAAATTATATAAAATATATAACTATGTCAAGGAAAAATATTTTCTTGAATTTACATTTCGATAAAAATCGATGTTATATTGACTTCAATCTGTTTTTACTTGACAATATTTTAGTGCCATAATAACTCAAAATACAGAAATTTAAAAACTCATTTTTAAATAAAATTTTTAAGGAATAAATTATGCCAAAAGCAAAAAATGTCGAAGAATATATCGCTATACAAAGGACCGGCATAGCTGCAAATCCGGATTGCGGAACATCTCACTATAACCTTGCAGTAGGCCTGATTGGGCAGAAAAAAATTGATGAAGCTGAGATAGAACTGCATGCTGCGATAGATTGCAGCCCAACCCTTGCCGAAGCTTATGTACAACTTGGAGGGATCTGCCTGCAGCGTGGTGACCTGGACGGATGCTTTGAATACAACAAACAGGCAACAAAGGCAAGGGCCGGCTTTTTCGAAGGTTATGCTAATATGGGATTTGTTCATCTTCAAAGGGGAGAAGCGGAAGAAGCTATTGCAGCTCTAAAAAAAGCTCTCACTTTTAATTCCAGGTTTATTCAGGCTCATTCTACATTAGCAAGCGCTTATTTAATGTCAGGCTTGATTGATGAAAGCATAGAAGCCAATTTAAAAGTAATTGAACTTGATCCTAATTTTGCAATTGCTTACAACAATTTAGCAATAGCGTATTTAGAAAAAAGTGAATATGATAAAGCCGTTGAAAATTGTGATAAAGCAACCAAATTCGGTTACGAGGTAGCTCCTGAAATTCTAAAAGAAATTGAAAAGTACAGATAATACACCTTGATTAATCAAGCGGCCCAAATTTAGGAACGGGGACGAAATAACTTCCCCAAGTAGGCGCATAGATTTGGGTCAAATTTGTTCGATCTCAAATCACAAAAGTTGATGGAATAGCAGGCTATTTTGATATTTTTGTGATTTGAGATCGGGCAAAGGTGGCCTGAAGCTGTGATGCATAGTTGAGTAAGTTATTTCGTCCACGTTCCTTAGTATCAGCATAAATTATTGGGCCGCATTTTTTTGGCTTGCTCACGTTTCACATCCCCTCCATGCAGCAAAAGCTTTACTCCTATAGTATTGATAGGAATTTGAGGGGGGATGCGAAACCTGAGGGCTTAATAAAAAAATGTCTGCTAAACCTCAATTCAAGTACTACCTTCAAAGTAAAAAATACCTTATAGATGAAAAAACCGATATCTGGTCCTTGCCAATTCCATTAAGCATTAAAAAGCCGCAGAAAGCTGAAGGGATTTCTGTAACTTATGGAGAATATTTTTATGCTGTCCGCTCTTTTTTGGAAAAAAACAAATTTAAACCTATTACTTCTGCAATCTCTCAACATTTAAATCAAAATATAAAGCCCGAAGAAATACAAAAAATACATATCTATTCGGAAAAACATGGAGAATTTTACCATCCCGCAAGGATTGAAATCTATATTAATGGGTCAGGAATCCTTTTTGTATTAAACGCTGCCATATCAAGTACAGGCAAAGGTTTTATTAAAAGAGAGTTCGAAATTCTAAATAAACTGAATAATGAGTTTTCATTTTCATTTATCCCAAAAGTTTACAGCCAGGGTGAAACATGTATAAAAAATAAAAACATTGAAATCAGCATGTTTTTGGGGGAATGGTTTGAAGGTTTTAATGAATTTCATATTTCCCAAAATAAATATAAACAAGATAAAAAAGATTCAAACATAAAAATAGTTATATGGGACCATGAAAAAGGCAACTTTTTTCTTTCTGCTGATGAGACTTTGGAACTATACAGCCAGGTAGCCATGATTTTGACCTGTTACTATAATGCTGAAACTTTTGAGCAAATATTTCCCTGGCATCATGCGGCAGGAGATTTTGTAATAAAACTTCAAAAAAACAATATGGAAACAAAGCTCATTACAGTCAGGCAATATGCACCAATGTTTGAAAATAAAAATGAAATCGCAAAAAATAACACAGATAGTGACATCTATTTAATGCTTGAAGCTAAGCTTGTATTTTTTCTTAATCTTTCAATAAGAAACCGCCTTGACAGGCTTGATGGTGTTGGAGAAATAGTTTGGTCTGATGATATTGCCGTTGAGGGGACCATAAAAGGTTTTTTAAAGGGTTTGGCTAAAATATCTTCCAATAATTTAATCCCTGATACTCTTGCATTTGATTTCATGAATTATATTTCATGCTTTACAAAAACAGATTTGCTGGAATTATGTAATTGCATAGTTAATACATATAATCCAATGGCTCCGGAACTGTCTGTAATAAGACAAAATTTAAAAAATCATGTTGATCTGCTTTATGATGGTCTCGCAAAAAAGTCAGAATTAATTACAGCGCAGACAGGTGGTTTTTAGCTTTTTACGAGACTATCATTATTCTACCTCGAGAGGCCACAACTTGCGAGGTATAATTCAAAAAAATTCGTACTATAATTTTCAGGAGACATCTATAATTGATGCATTTTCGACAAAGAACAATTTCAAAGCCGGTCTGTTTTTCAGGTATAGGTGTACATTCAGGGAAAAAAGTTAATCTGACAATTAAGCCGGCACCTGTTAATCATGGAATTAAATTTGTGAGGACCGACCTTCCGGATAAACCAGGCGTTTCCGCTCATTTTAATATGGTTGTGGATACAAGTCTTGCAACGGTAATAGGTTATGATGGTTTTATTGTATCAACAATAGAGCATCTTATGGCTGGTTTTGCAGGATTTTCAATTGATAATGCAATTGTTGAACTCGATGCCTATGAACTCCCGATAATGGATGGAAGCGCCGGCCCTTTTGTTTCACATATAAAAACCGCAGGAATAGAGGAACAGCCTGGGCCAAAATATTTTTTTGTTGTAAAGGAGCCTATTGAACTTGAAGAAGATGGAAAATTCGTTGGTGTCTATCCGGCATCAAAATTTAAAATCACATGTACAATATATTATGATCATCCGCTGATAAAAGAACAATCATATTCTATAGATATGTCGGATCAGGTTTTTGAAAAAGAAATATGCAGAGCCAGAACTTTTGGCTTTCTTCAAGAAATTGAATACTTAAAAAAGTATGGCTTTGCGCGTGGAGGTTCGCTGGATAATGTCATTGTGCTTGACGAGAAAGGCATATTAAACAAAGATGGTTTACGCTTTCCGGATGAGTTCGTAAGACATAAAATTCTAGACAGCATAGGCGATTTTTCTCTTCTTGGCATACCGGTTTTAGGACATGTTATATTAAACAAATCCGGCCATTCCTTCAACCATGCTTTTCTGAAAAAATTCATCGAAAACAAAAAATCATGGGAAACACGCATAATCCATGATATTAATGAATTGCCTCAATCAAAATCACTTGCCATTTAATTGTGTATCCTATATTGTAACTACTCGGTTCACAGTTCCATACAACCAAGCGTGAACCTGAGTAGTTACATATATGATTACATTAATTAATCGAAAAACTTGGATTATTTTCTTTGCTATAATTTTCATGTTACAAAATTTGGCTTTTGCTCAGGATCAGAATGCAAGAATAGCCAACATGACAGTAACAAATACACGCGACCATCTTCTTCTTTATTTAAATGTTGAGGGGGCTTTTAGAGATGACACGAAAAAAGCTATCTTAAACGGAGTGCCGGCGACTTTTACGTTTTTTACTAGTCTTTATCAAGTTAAGAATTTTTGGTTTGATAATAAAATAGCCGATATAACTACAACTCATACAATTAAATATGATAATTTAAAAAAAGAATTTATTATAACGCGTTCATCAGAAAGTGGAGAACATTTTGTAACAAAATCTTTCGAAGAGGCTCAGAAGTTGATGGCACAAGTTGATAGCTTAAAAATTGTTCCGCTTGCCAAACTAAAAAAAGGCGGGAAATATCAAATTAGAGCTAAAGCCGAGCGTGGCAAACTTACCCTTCCTTTTTATCTGCATTATGTTTCACTAAAGGACTTTAAAACCGATTGGCATACAACAGATTTCATCTACTAGGAGCCTGTCCGAGAATTATCTCCGTCCAAAATTATTATGAGGAATAACAGATTTAAAAAGCCTGACTCCTTTATTTCAAGAGATGAACGAAAAAGGCGTAAAAGAGAAGGCATTTTGATCGTTGTCATAATTGCCATTGTTGCAGTTTTGACTTTTGCTGAAAGCAGGATTGTTCATTTTGGAGCTGACATTCCAATTTCCAACACAATCCTGATGTTCATTCTGATCAATATTAATCTGCTTTTGCTTATCTTACTGATATTCCTTGTATTCAGGAATCTGGTAAAGCTTCTTTATGATAGAAAACGTAAAGTCATGGGAGCAAAGCTCCGCACGAGACTTGTTGTTGCATTTATAGCCCTTACCCTTCTGCCAACCATTATTTTGTTTTTCTTTTCGATCAATTTTATTACAACCAGCATTGAGTTCTGGTTTGACGTACCTGTCGAGCATGCTCTTGAAAATTCACTGCTTGTTGGAAGAAGTGTTTATAAACATGCAGAGGAAAATAATCAGTTTTTCATGGAAAAAATATCATACCAGATTAAGACCAAGCAATTTTTAGATCCTAAAAATAGAAGTTCTCTTTCCCATTATATCCAGGTAGTCCAACGGGCATTCAATTTTCATGCTGTAGAAGTTTATAACATAAATTCAGAACGTATTACATTTGCCATACTCCAGGGACCAAAGAATGAACATCTTAGTCTTGTTTCAGCAGATAACCTCCAGAAAGATTTTGAGTCAAAAAAAGTAATATCAGTTTTTGAAAACATTAATACAGGTGAGTTAATAAGAACTATCGGCACGGTCCCTTTTGGAGTCAAACATAAAGATGCTGAGGCATTTGTTGTATTGAACATTCTTATTCCTTCGGATCTTTCAAAAAATATGGCTTCTATTTCAAGAGGTTTCGAGGAATACCAGCAGATAAAATTATTAAAAGGACCTATTCAGGTTACCTATTATATAAATCTGTCAATAGTGGCGCTACTTGTTGTTTTTTGTGCAGTATGGTTTGGTTTCTATCTGGCTAAGACAATTACAATACCAATTATGGAGCTTGCTGAAGGCACCCTAAAGGTTGCGGAAGGAGATTTAAGTGTAATTATAGGTGCCGTAGCTGATGATGAAATAGGAAGTCTTGTTAATTCATTTAATAAGATGACAAGGGATCTCAGAAGCAGCAGGGAGCAACTGGAACTTTCTGCACGAATGTTTCGTGAGCAGAATGTGGAAATTGAAGAAAGACGGCAGTACATGGAAATTGTCTTAAAGAATGTTTCTGCTGGTGTAATAACCCTGGGAGCCAATGGATTTATTACTACAATTAACAAGTCTGCTGAAAAGATGCTGAATCTTAAATCCGGGGACATATTAAACAAAAGCTATAAAAAGCTGTTAAAAGGACGATATCTTGACGTTGCAATAGAACTGATAGAAAATCTTACCAGTTATCATGAAGATCATGTCGAACTTCCTTTAAGGGTTACAATAGATGGAAGGCCACGGAGTTTTATGATACATGTTAATGAACTCAAAGATGATTCCGGAAACCATATGGGTATAGTTATGGTCTTTGATGATTTGACTGACCTGGAGAAAGCGCAGCGAATGATAGCGTGGCGTGAAGTTGCTCGCAGGATTGCCCATGAAGTAAAAAATCCTTTAACTCCGATAACACTTTCGGCCCAAAGACTTAAACGGAAATATTCAGAAAAGATAAATGAACCGGTTTTTGAGGAATGTACTCAGATGATAATTGATCATGTTGATATGATTCGAAATCTGGTAAATGAATTTTCTACTTTTGCAAGATTTCCAACGGCGAATCCTGAACCCTGTGAATTGCCGCCAATAATCGAAGAGTCTGTAGCGCTTTACAAAGAAGCTCATCAACGTATTAATTTCAAAGTTATAATTTCAGACAAGATCCCGCGTATTAATCTTGATCGTCAGCAAATAAAGCAAGCCATGATTAATCTGGTTGACAATGCAATAGTTGCAATTAAGAAACAGGGCAATATTGTTATAACTCTGGCTCATGACCCTATATTAAAGATGGTGCGAATAGAGGTTGCTGATGATGGGGCAGGTATTCCTGATGAAGATAAAACACGTCTGTTTGAACCTTATTTTTCGACAAAAAAGGCTGGAATGGGTTTAGGGCTGACAATTGTCAGCACAATAATTTCCGATCATAATGGAAGAATACGTGTGCAGGACAACCAGCCCAAAGGAGCTAAATTTGTAATTGAACTTCCCGTATGATTAAACTTTTTTACGAATGTATTATTAACTAAGGAGCTATACCAAATGTTTCCATCTATTTTAATTGTTGATGACGAGCCTTCCATACTTCAATCTTTAAGCGGCCTGCTTGCTGATGAAGGATTTGAGGTTGAAACAGCCACAAATGGATATGAGGGATTAAAGATAGTTGAAGAAAGATCTCCTGATCTTGTTCTGCTTGATATATGGATGCCGGGTATTGATGGTATTGAAACCTTAAAAGAGATAAAGAAAAATTATCCAACTATTCCTGTTATAATTATAACCGGTCACGGGACAATAGAAACAGCCGTAAAAGCAACAAAGCTTGGAGCATACGACTTGATAGAAAAGCCGCTTTCCATAGATAACATTATTGTTACAATTAACAATGCACTTAATTTCAGACGACTTGAAGAAGAGAACAGGTATCTGCGCAAAAAGACGATTGAAAAACATTCAATAACCGGAAATAGTCCGCCAACTATAGCACTGAAAAAGCAGATAGAGCTTGTAGCCCCTACTGATACCTGGATATTAATAACGGGCGAAAATGGCACGGGAAAGGAACTGGTAGCCCGTACTATGCATCAGTTGAGTTCAAGGGTTGATCAGCCTCTTATAACTGTAAATTGTGCGGCAATTCCTGAGGAATTAATAGAGAGTGAGCTGTTTGGCCATGAGAAAAACGCTTTTCCAGGAGCAACTTCAAAGCAAAAAGGCAAATTTGAATTAGCTAACAACGGCACTATATTTCTGGATGAAATAGGTGATATGAGCTTGAAAACTCAGGCTAAAATTCTTCGTGTTCTACAGGAGCAGCAATTTCAGCGAGTTGGAGGAGGCAGAATATTAAGCGTTAATGTAAGAGTAATAGCCGCCAGCAACAAGGACCTTGAGAAAGAGATTGAAAAGGGTAATTTCAGAGAAGATCTTTATTACAGGCTGAATGTGATACCTGTTGAAGTACCGCCTTTAAGGGAGCGTTCTAAAGATATTCCTTTACTTATTGAAACATTTCTTGATGAATGTGCTAAACAGAATAAAAGTACAAAAAAAACCATGGCAGCGGAAGCAATTGAAGTAATACGCGCTTATTCATGGCCCGGAAATGTCAGAGAGTTGAAGAATCTTGTTGAAAGGATGGCAATAATGGTGGAAGGCGATATTATAGAGGCATCTGATATCCCAAACGCTTATAAGCCGGAAAGTATGGAAAAAACAAGGTCTTTCGAAGAACAATTTTTTTTAATAGATTACTTAAAGGATGCTAAAAAAGCTTTTGAAAAAGCTTTTATTCACAGAAAACTTTTACAGAATAAGAATAATTTTTCTAAAACAGCAAAAGCAATAGGTGTTAAACAGAGTTATCTTAATAAAAAAATAAAAAAAATGAATTAATCTGGGGCATTCTTCATTCACCAGTTTCAAATTTCACTGCCAAAATACAAGATCAACAAAGTGTAAACTACTTTTGACTTGTCGTGAAGGATGCATTAGTGAAAGGGCATTGAGTGTAAATTTTCATACAGACAACTCTCTTTGCTTGCCAACAGAAATACGTAAATTCGCAAAAAAGATTTGATGGTAGATCCATTTGTTATAAGAAGCAAATTCTTCATCTGAATGTGATAGAGCCTCAAAAACTGAATATCCCCGTTCTTCCATATCCACAAGCAAACGCAGTCCCCGCATTACAAGATCATCACTGTAAAGGAATATATTAAAGTTTGTAAACCTCTCCCTTATTTCATAATGAAGAGACATTATTCCATCCAGGATAATCACCTGACCAGGGCAGATCAATTTAAAACCACTGTGTTTGCCTGTTCTGTGATCATAAAGCGGCAGGTTGATTTCTCGAGCATCATAGATAAGTTCCTTCATTGTTTCAATTAATAACGGCATGTCGGTAGATTCCGGATTATATCCACTTAATTTCCTGTCCTGCCTTGTTTTACGATCCAGAAGAAAACCGTCAAGAGGTATATGCACAGTGTTTATCCGGCGGTCGTTAAGATATCTTTCTAAATTTTTACAAAACGCTGTTTTACCTAATGCAGCAGCTCCGGATACTGCAAAAACAAAGTCGATTTCAGGTGCATACTTTTCTTTTTTATTAACAATATTTCTTTTTATACACTTTTGAAGGATGTATTTGTTGATATCTGAGTTTTTATCCATGATAATTTGTTTTAACCAGTCTGGTTTTGCCGGGTGTAAGTTTTATCTTTTTCCCCAGTATGTTTAATAAAACCTGATTGTTTCCTTTGCCTTCAAGTGTAACTTTTATTGTTTTTTTCGTGAATTCAAAATGATACCATTTCTTCTTATGGCATATTCTAAAAGCAAGATCGCTCCAGTGCTCAGGCATGTGTGGATTTATCTCAGGAATTTCGCCGCAGAGATCTATTCCCGCAAAATATCTCATAATAATGTCGAGTGTGCCCGCCATTACGCCGCAATGTATTCCTTCCATCGTAGTGCCTCCCTGCGTATCAAATATGTCGCTTTTCAATGCTTCCATGAACCATTTCCATGGTGTATCTGACGCATGGATATAACTTGAAATCACGGCGTGCACTACTTTGCTGAGTGTAGATCCGTGGCTTGTTCTCTTTTCGTAGTAATCATAGTTGACTTTTAAAAATTCAACAGCATCATCAACCTTATATCCCAGTTGTCTGAATATACGGGCGATTTCATCGGGTGAAAGCACATAAAACATCATAAGGGTGTCAGCTTGTTTTGATACCTTATAACGGTTTGGCGAATCTCCTTCGGCTTTCAAGATTCGATCCAGTCGGTGTATCTCGCCGTATTTTTCACGATATTGATTCCAGCCAAATTCTTTCAAGTCCATATAACCGTCGAACTGGCTGATTACATTTTTATCTGATAGGACGACGTTCATCTTATTTGTGATCTTTTGCCACTTTTCTATCTCGCTGTTTTTAAAACCTGTCTTTTTGGACAGCCTTTCGACTGTTTTTTGTCCAAGCCCTTCTATGAGTTCAATAGCTTTTCCAAGGAGCCATACTGCCATAACATTAGTATAAGCGTTGTCCTTTAGTCCATCTTCTTCAGAAGCAGGGAGTTTTTCATGAAATTCGTCAGGCCCCATTACTCCTGAAATATGATATCTGTTCGAGGTTTTGTTATATTTTGCTATACTCGCCCAGAAACGGGCAATTTGAAGCATAGTTTCTGCGCCGTAATTTTCGAGGAATTTCCTGTCGTTCGTGTCTGAAACGTATCTCCACACATTGTAAAACACGGCAATTGAGACGTGCCTTTGCCTTCTGCTCAAATCAGGTCCCCATGAACCGTCTTTGGGATTGTAATGAACCTCCTGGGTTTCCTCGCTTCCGTCATCTGCAGTCTGCCATGGAAACATGGCGCCCTGGTATCTGTTTTGTCTTGCATATTTAATTGCCGCGTCAAGGCGTCTGTACCTGTACATTAAAAGTGCAAGCGAGGTTTCAGGAAAGTGAAGATTGTAAAAAGGCAGAATGTAAAGCTCATCCCAGAATACATGTCCCCTGTATGCTTCTCCGTGCAGTCCTCTTGCAGTTATTCCCGCATCTATATTTTTGTTGTGTAAAGACGCAGCAACAAGCAGGTGGTACGTGTGAACGCGGACGATCTTTTGCGCAAGTCTGTCACCGGTAATTTTGATGTCTGCTTTATTCCAGAGCGCCTTCCAGGCCTTTTTGTGCGGGCCATATATCTCTTTAAAGGTCTTTATTTTTGTTAAAATTTCCGTGGCAGATTTTTTGGGATTTGAGATATTCTTGTCAAGTGATGTATAAACACTGACGAGTTTTTCAACAGTATATGTATTGTTTTCAATGGCATCTATATTTATTTCTTCGGTTATGCCTGCTTTTTGTTGCAAGATATTTTTACTGACTGACATTGGTTTTTTGTTCTTATATACATTTGTCCTTGAACCCATAATGATCTGGTATTTTGAACAATTGGTTTGAACGTGGAGAAAAATCAAACCCTTTGCCTTTCCGGAAGATACACGTGAAAGATGTTTTGAATGCAGTTTGCGGTAGCGGGCAACGCCGTCATTGATAATATTCCCGTCAATAGAGGATCGTATGGTAAGACGATCTGAATAGTTGACAGGTGTAATATAATACTCTACGGCGCAAAGATGTGGAATTGCCATACTTGCAAGCCTTTTGCTGTAAATTCTTGTAATTCTCCCAAGCCCGTCCTTGCATACTAAAGATCTTTCCATTACACCCTCTTTCATGTTGAGGGAGTGGGTGTAACTTATAATTTCCATTTTTAACGGGCTGATAAAGCTCCCGCTTCCGACCGCAAATTCAATTAAAAGCCAGTTCGGGCAATTTACAAAGTCGTTGTTGTATATGTTTCTGCCTTGAATCTTTGTGGCCGGCTTGTTGTATATTCCGGCGATATATGTTCCTGGATAGTGGGTTTCGGAAGCTTTTTCTCCTTCAAAGCAGCCCCTGGTGCCAAGATAGCCATTCCCGACCGTTGTGAGCGTCTCTCTTAACTTTTCATCTTCAGGATCAAATTTGTTATAAGTAAGGTTCCAGCCGTCTTCCTCAATTGAGAGCTCAAACCAGTCTTTTATTTCTTTGATGCTTATTTCAGAAAGATCATTGATTACAATGTCTGCACCGCTTTGTTTAAGCGTCTCGCCTGCATTGTTTCGGTCTATTCCCAGTGTCAGGCCGAAATTTCCTTTTCTGCCTGCCTGAACTCCGGAAACTGCGTCTTCAACAACCATGCACTCTCCCGGCATCAGGCCAAGGTTTTTTGAAGCTGTAACAAATATGTCCGGATCTGGTTTCCCTTTCAGATTAAGCTGTTGTGATACATCTCCATCAACTCGTGTTTCAAAAAGGTCTTCGATTCCTGCAAGTTGTAAAATCAACTTGCAGTTACGGCTGGAAGATGCGACGCCGACTTTAATGCCTTTTCTCTTCAGGTACTTAATAAATTTTATTGATGTTTCGAATATGTCGGGGCCTTCACGGCGTAAAACCTTTTGAAAGTCAATGTTTTTTCTGTTTCCCATTCCGCAAACGCTTTCCCTGTCCGGAGGATCACTATATTCTCCGAATGGAAATTCAATACCCCTTGATTTTAAAAAACTCTTTACCCCTTCCATTCTCGGCTTGCCGTCAACATATTGCAGGTAGTCATTTTCCGGATCAAAAGGGATAAAAGGTTTATTTTCCCTTTTGGCGATTTTTTTTAAAAAAACGTTAAACATGCTTTCCCAGGCAAGTGCATGCACACGAGCTGTTCCGGTTACTACTCCGTCAAGATCAAAAATTGCGCCTTTGAATTTGGTTGAAGCCATTTTTTACCTCTTTTTTTATAATAACCCCAGGATGGTGACGAGTATATCAGGCTCTGTTACAATAAATGAATTTGAGCAGACATCTTTTACCCTTGCTGCAAGCTCTTTATCTTTTGTGACAAAAACAGTCCATGTATCAGGCGTTTTTTCCATAGCAGCTTCTATTAACAAAACATCGGAAGATGTATCTCCGCAAATAAGATGCGGCCCTTGTTTCATATTCAGTTTTAATGCATCATCAAGATATCTTACAGCGTCTGCCTTGTCAAAATCTTTGGCTCCCGACAACGAGTCTTCAATTGTAAGTATTATCTCAATATCAAGACCGGTATCTTCAATTCTAAAATTTTCTTGCCCGGGATCTATTTCTTGAACAATTTGCCTGATCTTTTCTAAAAATTCTTTTGATTCAGGTTCAGGTATTGACTTTCGGATATTCTGGCGAGCAATGGTTGTCTGGCCGAATTTAAATTGAAGGCCTGATCCGATCATAGAAAATTTTTCAAAAGCCGGCTTTTTTACAAGATTGAGCAGTCTTTTGTTAAGGTTGTCTAAAAGCCGTTGCTTTTTTTCTTCAACAGGATAAGTCTTTCGTTCTCCGCTAAGATCGATACATTCTCTTCCCTTTGAAGCCGCATAAATGAAAGTCTTGTCAGGGTTTACGCAGACATCGAGAATACCCGGGCCACTTAGCGGGGCTGAAGTTATGATTATGGAATTTATGGCTTTTTCCCTGGCAAAACGGGTAAGAAAAACAGAATTGTAAACAGCTTGAACAGAAGAACAGTATCTGCCACAATAATTGTTTATTGTCCCGTCCCGGTCGGTAATAAAGCAGTTAAATTTTAAACCCTGTAATTTTTCTATGCCTTTGTTTACCTGCTTTCTGAACCCCTCGTGAAGCTTTTCAAGGTACTCGATAAACTCTTTTTCAGTATTTTCCAGAAAGAAAATATCTTTTTTAAGTTCCGAGATTTCATAAACCAACCTGGCGCTTATTGTTTTTGAGTCGTCTATATACAGTAGCTTTAACCCATCATCAGAACTGATTTCTTCAAGCGAGAATAAAGCATTTTTTAGCGATTCGATCAGGTCGCAGTCAATGGAAAAATCTGTAAATATATTTTCAACCAATTTATAACGCACAGCCCGGGTCATAGCCATCAGGTTATAAAACTGTTTGAGCGTACAAATTTCTTGTTTTTTAATAAAAATATGGCTCATTTTTGATCAATTTCCTTTTGATAAACAGGTGGGGCGAAACTTGAGATAAGAGCTTAAAACATCAAAATTCCTAAGCAAAAATGATTAATATATCATCTATATGGAATGATTAAAAGAGTTAAATTCCAAAAGTTGTTGCATGGCAATTTGGAGGAAGGAACTTAAGACCGCCTTTCCTGTTTCTGAAAAAAAGCTTGATAAAAAGTTAAAAGAAATTAAAAGAATGGTTTAAAAAGTTCTATACTTTGCACGGCTATAAACTGCGCTTTTTGAAACGGTCAGGATTATAAGGAAAAATTAAACCACGAAGGACACAAAGGGGCACGAAGATTAGAATTAATGCTTTTTTATAATTTCTTTGTGTTCTTAGTGGCCCTACGGCCTTTCAATTGCCCGAGGTTTTTGAGAAATTACATGAAAGGTTCATTCGTGAAAGGGATTTTTCAGAATCCAGAAAGCGTTTGAGCTGGCGGTTTAACGTGTACTTTGGAGATTTTTTTTCTTAGGGACAACAGGGGTGCGCTTAAAATGCAGAAAAAACGGACTTATGAAGAATTGGAAAAAAGGGTCAGGGAGTTAGAGAAAGAAGGCACAAAGAGGAAGTCCATTGAGGAGGCGCCGCGCAACACCAACGAGCTTCTGGAGAAGGTCTTCTCGACAACCTATATGTTGATCGCTTACATGGACACTGATTTCAACTTAATCAGGGTAAACCATGCTTATGCAATGGCGGATGGCCGCGACCCCGAATTTTTTGCAGGCAAGAACCATTTTGAGCTATACCCCAATGAAGATAACCGGTCGATCTTCAGTCGTGTTGTTGAAAAAGGTGAGCCATATACCGCGTACGCTAAGCCTTTTAAGTACGCGGAACATCCGAAACGTGGGATAACGTATTGGGACTGGACCCTTCAGCCTGTAAAAAAAGGTTCCGGGGAGGTGGAAGGACTTATCTTGAGCCTGGTAAATATTACCAGGCGCATTAAGGCGGAAGGGGCTTTAAGGGAAAACCAGAAGCATTTCATGACAGCCCAGGAAAATGAAAAAAAACGGGTTGCCCAGGAACTCCATGACAGTATAGGACAATCCCTGACAGCCATAAAGTTTGGGCTGGAAAACAGCCTGGACGAAAAAGCCGGACGTACGGCTGAGGCACAAGTGGAATCATTGAGAGCCATCATCCCCCTGGTTCAGCAGGCCATTGAAGAAGTCCGAAGAATCCACACAGACTTGCGGCCCTCTATGCTGGATGATCTTGGCATTCTGGCGACTATTAACTGGTTTTGCCGTGAATTTCAGATGATTTACTCGGACATTAAAATCGAAAAACATGTGGCTGTGCAGGAAAATGAAGTGCCTGAGCCTTTGAAGATGGTTATCTTCCGGGTTTTGCAGGAAGCGATGAACAATATAGCCAAGCACAGCGATGCGAATTTTGTGCGTCTTTGCTTCAAGAAAACAGACGAAGCCATAGCGTTGACTGTTGAGGACAACGGCCGTGGGTTTGATCCGGGAAATGCGCTTTCTTTGAAGAATTCAGAGAAGCGTTTTGGGATTACCAGCATGAAAGAACGAACTAAACTTACGGGTGGGTCTTTTGCTATCAAGTCCATACCAGGGGTTGGAACCGCTATTTCGGCGTCGTGGCCACCGGACTCTTCTATTACGTAATCAGCCCTTTTTTCATGGCAAAAGCTGTTAATGCCGAGGCATTGTGGATGCTTAACTTCTTCATGAGGTTGGCCCTGTGTTTTTCTACCGTTTTTACACTGATATAAAGGTAGCCGGCAATCTCTTTGTTCTTATAGCCCTCGGCAATCAATTTGAGGATCTGTCGCTCCCTCTGTGTCAAGCGCTCCAATGATGACTCGGCCTTTACAGGTTTCCTCCCCTCTAAATACCCTGCAACCAGCTTTTCTGAAATCCCAGGGCTGATATAAGGCTTGCCGCCCAGAACGCTTTTTATGGCCAGCGTCAGCTCTGCGTGGGTGGCGTCCTTCAGGACGTATCCATCTGCGCCGGCCTTCAACGACGCGAACACGTATTCCTCTGCCTTGTGAACTGTCAAGACCAGAACCTTTGTATCGGGACTCTGCTTCTTGATTTCTCTGATTGCATCCAGGCCATCCATCTTGGGCATGGAAAGGTCCATTAACACAAGGTCGGGCTTAAATTTCTTTATAGATCGCACGGCATCGCGGCCGTCTTCTGCCTCCCCGGCAACATCACAATCAGGATTCGAAGATAGCAACGATCGCAGCCCTTCTCTGAGTATCGTGTGATCTTCCGCTATCACGATGCAATATGGTTTTTTCACAACCCTATCCTTGAGTTATCGAAAAAATACACTATCCCGCTCCAGAATATACATACTATACCGTATTAACAATTCGGAAGCAAGCTTGTAATCAAAGAATAAGGGCTCGCTAAGACACCCACACAATTTACAGCCTTCAGGTAAATCAGGATGTTGAAGACACTAATCGTTGATGACAGCACTACCTTTCGCAAGACCTTTAGAAGTGCTTTGTATGAGCGATTCCCCTTTATGCTTATCGAGGAAGCTCCGGGTGCAACCGAGGCCCTGCAAAAAATCAAGACTTTTTTGCCTGATTTGATCTTTATGGACATCAGCTTGCCCGGCGAAAACGGTCTTGAGCTTACCAGGAGAATCAAGGCAAGTCATCCTGAAATAGCCATCATCATTCTTACAGCTTATGATTTACGGGAATACAGAGAGGCGGCTTATAATGGGGGGGCCAATGCCTTTATCCCAAAGAACTCCCTGAACCTGGCAGTTATTTCCGCGTTGATCAAATTCTTTTTTTCCGACGACAGATGCTACGACCTTCATGATTCCGAAAAGGACGGATGCCCGTGAAGAAAGGGGCAGGCCAGGTCTCTACATGCAGAATCGGTCTCCCAATGGGGTATCTTTCTTTAAGAAATAAGGGATTCACCCCATTTACTTTCTATGCGCACATACTTAAAAATAGAATCATTAGGAACGTGGACGAATTAACTTCCTCAAGTAGGCGCACAGATTTGGGTCGAATTTGTTCGATCCCAGATCACAAAAGTTGAAGGAATAGCGAGCTATTTCAATATTTTTGTGATTTGAGACCGGACAAAGGCGGCCTGAAGCTGTGATGTATAGTTGGGGGAAGTTATTTCGTCCACGTTCCTTAGTTACTCAAAATTATTTCCCCCTTGAGGGGTGGCAAGAAGATGTATTAAAGCGGGCTGGGTCGGCTCCATGCAGCCTGATTCAGGATTTTGAATCAAAAGAAAAAGGAGATCCCGATCAAAGTCGGGTAAGAAGCACCGGGGGATACATTCCAACAGAAGTGTGGCCGACCCGGCCTTGGTCGAGTGGCAAGTTGTTAGCCACTCGACCACTCAACGACTTTAGGAACCAAGTTCATCACATTAGAAGGGGGAATAACCAATGACGGAGAAACTGCAAGTTTACAAATGTGAAGTATGCGGAAACATCGTGGAGATGGTTCATGAAGGCAAAGGGGAACTTATCTGTTGCGGCGAGCCGATGAAGCTTATTGTTGAAAATACGGTGGATGCGGCGAGGGAGAAACATGTGCCTGTGGTGGAAAAGACCGGTACGGGTTTCAATGTGAAGGTCGGAAGCATTGCCCATCCTATGGAGGAAAAGCACTATATCGAATGGATCGAGGTGATCGCTGATGGAAAGGCATACCGCCAGTTTCTGAAGCCTGGAGAAGCGCCCGAAGCTGTGTTCAATATTGAAGCAGGTGAAGTCACTGCCCGCGAGTACTGCAGTCTACACGGTTTGTGGAAAGCGTAATTGCTAAGCTTGATCCTGAAAGACCTTAAAACGGCAAGGGCTCTTGTCTGTCAATACAAGCAGTTTTGTGTGGGGCAGGAGGGGCATACTATAACGCTTCAAAAAATTACTGTGTGGAGGGTTTTATTTATGACTACACCGCAACACTGCCCTGGTTTTGAACAGTTGCAGCACTTGCAGTCTTTTGTCTGCAAATGTTCTCACTGCGGGAAAGAGATAGAGATTTTTTCAGATGAATTTGACAAAAAACATGTATGCAAGGGATGCGGAAAAGAGATCGATTTTACGCGTTGCGCCCTGGAAAGTGAGGCATAGAATCATGAGGAGATGGAGAGCAGTTCTATTGGGTCTGTTTTTTGCTCTTGTCCCTTTTATTGCGCAAGGGGCGGAGATGGGAAAATTCCAGTATGAAGATTTCAAGAAGCCCGAGCGGTGCAGAACCTGTCATAGGGAGATTTATCAGGAATGGCGGCAGAGCCTTATGTCTCAGTCATTTACTCATCACTGGGATGATGTGGAATATTTCAAGCTCGCCCTACCCCATGCCCTGAAGCTGGATAAAGTGGCGGAGGTAAAAGGAGGGTGCATTGCCTGCCACGCCCCTCTTGCCTTTTTGACCGGAGACATACCACCAAAGACGCCGGCAGCAGGTACACGGGCAAATGAGGGGGTAAGCTGTGAAATTTGCCACAGCATTACCGGATCAACGGAAAAAGAGCCCTTTAATTTCAGCTACACCATAAAGCCCGGCAAGGTGAAATTCGGACCAAGAAAGAACGGACGATCTTCGTTTCACGGTGTTGAGTATTCCGAATTTATCAAAGGTTCTGAACTTTGCGCCACATGTCACGATGAGCAAAGCCCTTATGGCGCCTGGGTAAAGGAGACCTATCGGGAATGGAGGAGCGGCCCTTACGCGAGGGAGGGAGCAAGGTGTCAGGACTGCCACATGTATCACGCGCCGGGCAAAGTGGCGAGAAGTGGAAAATTGAGGTCTGATATCGCGCATCATGCTTTTCATGGCGCTCATTTTCCTGGCAAAATGGGCGGAGCAGTAGATATCGCCTTATACGCTGACGTGAATCAAGCAAGCCCCGGGTCAAGCGTAAATGTGAGAGCAGAGCTTTTCAACGGCAAGGTGGGGCACTATATACCCTCCGGCTCTTGTGAAGAGAGGATGCTCTGGCTTGAGATGGCGGCGATTGACGCTGAAGGAAAGACCTATTATTTGACTTTGAATAAAAAGGGTTTCAAGGGAGAGGAGTACACCATTTCCGACGGAAAGGCATTTGCCTACCAGGCCATGGGTGAAATTATGGGCGTAAAAGAATTTGGGGGCGTAAAGAGAGATGGTAATATTCCGGATGGCGTAAGGATTTTCAGGAGACCCTTTTTTGACCCCAAAGGCAGGATGACTATATGTCAATGGTATACAACTGAAAACAGTCTGGTGGATTATAGAATTGGCCCGAGGGAGACAAAGATTGAGAGCTTTTCCTGGGTTATACCCCAGGATGTGTCACCGGGTCCTGTAAAGATTACTGCTACACTTTACTACAGCCTTGTCCCGAACTCAGTGGGTGAATTCCTGAAGCTTATGCCGTCTGAATATGCTCCGGTAAACGTGAATACCCTTACTCTTGACATTGAAGTAATAAAGTGAAGTAGCCGTTCGCAGGGGGCGGGGATTGGCGGTCGGAGTTGGGAGAAGACGGTGTCGATAAATTGGGTCTTCGCTGGAGGAAACCTTGACAAGATCAGAGTATGCCGTAACTAACACCATGGCTTTTTGCTGAGATTTTGTTGCCGCTTGTGACGAGGAGGTGAAAATCATGACAGAAGAAAAAGAGACCACATCCAAAGACGAGCCTCTCCCGTTCTGTACCACAGCGCCCAGTGCAGAGCATGCAAGCTGAGCCAATGAAGACAAACCCTGTGACGACTCTCGTGGAGCAGAATAGCATCGAAGCGTTTTGCAGTCATTCATCTGCAAATGTCCCAATTGTGGGAAGGAAAGAAAGATCTTTTCAGACGAGTTTGACAAAAACATATCTGCAAGGGGTGTGGAAAAAAGATTGATTTTACACAGTGTACTCTCGATGGTGAGGCGTGAACTTACGGGCTTCGCCTGATTGACTCCGCCTAAGGATGCTCTATTAGCGGATATTAGCATAAACACGAAATGAGGTGATACGCATGAAATGCAACATTGGGAAAACCGACAGGATCGTCAGAGTGATTATAGGACTCATTGTGATTGCAGTTGGCGTTTACTTGAAGAGTTGGTGGGGCGTTATTGGCCTGTTGCCAATTTTTACAGCAGCTACAGGGTGGTGCGGACTGTATACCCTTTTTGGAACATCCACGTGCAAGATAAAGGGATAGATGTTTGTCCCACAGTCGTGAGGAATTCATTTTTTCTAAGTCAAAAAAGGAGGTTTACAATGAAAAAAGTAGCAATAACTATCGGAGTGTTAGTCATTACGGCTTGTTTCCTGTCAGGGTCTGTTGCCCTTGCGGGCATGCCAGGAGCAGATCCGGACGCGCTGTGGCATTATATCACAAAGGTTTCTCCATACAAGGAGTGGTCATTCTGGCCCGACCATCAAGGGATGCAGCCAGGCCGTGCCCCCCACGGTCCATTACACAAGGTTTACATAAATGACTGTGCAGTGAATTCACCAAAACCACCTGTTAAGGAGGGAGCCATCGTTGTAAAGGAAAACTATAGCAAGGCCAAGGAGCTTAAGGCCATCACCGTGATGTACAAGGTCCGTGGATACAATCCCAGCGACGGGGACTGGTTCTGGGCAAAGTACACACCCGAGGGTGCGGCCAAGCCTTTTGGAAAACCCGCGGGCTGTATTGGCTGCCACGGAACCAGATCCAACAACGACTTTATACTGGTCCACGAATTCAAGTAGACGACAGTTTCGCATGAAGTCAATTTTGTTCGCTGCCTGAGTTAACAAAAAACTTCTTACAAGTTCCTCAAACTTTGCAGCTTTTCATTATAGGAGGCCTGTTTTGCTTGTCATACACCCGATCATTCAATTGTCGGCTATAGTGCTGACCCTGTATGTATTCTACCTCGGGGTTCACCGCTTTCTTTCCCTTCATCTTCATCAGAAGACGCTTTTCAGATGGAAGCGGCATGTGCTGCTGGGAAAGATTGCTATGTCGGCGTTGTTGGGCGGCATGATGGGCGGCATGACTATGGTGTATCTTTACTTTCATGGATTTCTCATAACCGGGATCCATGGTAAGACCGCCCTTGTAATGGCCCTCTTTATCATTTTTGGCGGTGCGTCCGGTCTATACATGAACCACAACAAAAAGAAGCGAACAGCCCTTCCAATGATTCATGGCCTGAACAATTTCGAGCTGTGCGGTTAGCATTTACTGTGTTTTGTCAGTAAGTTGATTGCCATGAAGGATCTGTCGTAGTAGCGGCTTTACGCAACTTGCCAAATTGCTTTGGGCGGGATAAACCCGCCACAACAGGAATCTGTCGATAAAGATTAAAGCATTCGAAAGGACCTGGAAAATACCTACCCGCACAGCTCGCAAGATTTTGATGCAGCAAGGTTTGCGAAAAACGCAGGCATACCAATGGATATGTTGAGACTTTTCGCAAGTCCTTGATGCGCAAAAGATTAGTGCAGATCGAGTAAAAAATCGCTCAATTTAGTTTATCAAAGGAGAGACAAGAATGAGTAAAACCACAGAGAACATTCAGGCGGCATTTGCCGGTGAATCTCAAGCGAGGAACAAGTACACAAGCTTGAATTCCGTGTCAAAAGCTTGAATTGTGAATAAAGGAAAGTTTAATTCACGCGTCCCGCACGTCCCCCGGAAGCCTGATAATAAATGTCGATCCCTTTCCAGGTTCACTGACCGCCTCAACATGGCCGTTGTGGGCTTCCACAATGCCTTTAACCAGGCTCAGTCCGAGTCCGAGCCCTTTTTCCGTGCTGCCTTGGCTGCCACGATACAGGCGATCCCAGATCATAGGAAGTTCTTCGGGAAAAATACCGGTTCCGGTATCCTTTACCCTGATGATGACATCTTTATTGAACCGGCCGGCGTTAATATGGATGTGCCCTCCTGGAGCGGTAAATTTCACCGCATTGTCTAAAATATTTGATATTGCCTGCCCCATTCGGTCGGAATCTATTGAAATATAAAGGTTTCCAGGAAGGTTTATGTCAAAGTCGATTCTTTTTTCTTCAGCCACAAACGCATACATATCTGCAATTTTTCCGATCAGATCACAAATATCCACCTGCTTACGATGCATATTCATTGTACCGGTCTCGGCCTCTGAAATATCCATGAGTGTATCCAGCATTTTCAGGATATGATCGGATTCTTCAATGCCTTTTACAAGCGCTTCTTTTAATATGTCAATATCTTCCTCATTCTGTAGCGCCATATCGGCAATATTGCGGAATCGTGTTATGGGTATGCGCAAATCATGAGCCACATTATCCAGGGAGTTTTTCATTCCTTCAATGAGACGATGGATATTGTCGAGCATTTTATTAAACAGCCCGGCCAGTTCATCCATCTCATCGCCTGAAAGTGAGCGGGGCACCATCTCCGTCATCTTTTCAATATCCAGGGACTGTACGGTTTTTATAATATTCCGGATGGGGCGACGTGTCTGGTATGAAAGAACCATTCCGCCCGCAAGCCCTAAAATAAACAGAGGAATCATAGCGACCAGAAAAAATTTTTGGAACCGGTTCAGGGCATTATGGGCGCCTTCGCAACTCATGCCGACCTGAATCCAAAAACCAGATGAAAGATGCGCTGATTTGACGGCAAGAATGTATTCATCGTTTACAGCAGACAGATGTATCCAGTCACTACTCGTATCAGGTGCAATTTTTTCCAGCGTTGTCAGGTCAAAATCCTGCCATTTCTCCGGCGAAGAAATATAGAAGGTTTTGTTTGTTTTGTCGGCAACACGAACAAAAAGCGGATTTGATCTTCGGGAATTGTTGTTTTCAATAACAAAATTTTCAAGTATCCTTATGCCGCCGATTTCATATAGCGTAGAGATTTCATCCAGTTCAAGAAGGATTTCCTCATAATTCTGCTTTACAAGTGTTGAGTGAAGAAAAAAATATGTAATTAAAAAAAAGCACAGCGAACTCAATGTAAAAATAAACACATACCAGCCGGCAACCCTGAAACCGATGGTTCGGGGCAGATTAATAAGGCGCTTTAAGTACATACCCGACCCCCGAACCGTCTTAACCATCTTTTCAGGAAAATCTTTATCTACCTTGCTCCTCAACCTGCAGATCAGGACATCCACAACATTTGTCTGGGGATCAAAATGAAAATCCCAGATATGTTCCAGTATCATGGTCTTGGAAACAGGACGGTTGGCATTTCGTACCAGGTATTCCAGCAAGGCAAATTCGCGCGGCTGCAACTCAATTTTTTTCCTGCTCTGGAGACATCTCTTTTCAGAAGATCCACGGACAGATCACCCACAGTCAGGCTGGAAGGTTCAACAGCCCCACTGGATCTGCGGATCAGCGCCTGCACACGCACCAACAGTTCGGAAAAAGCAAACGGTTTTATTAGATAGTCGTCCCCGCCTTTCTGTATTCCCCGAACCCGGTCAGCCACAGTGCGTTTGGCGCTCAGGATAAGCACCGGGATATTGATATGCCGTTGTCTAAGTGTTTCGATAATGCTCAGCCCATCCAGCTTCGGAAGCATGATGTCAATGATTGCAGCGTCATACGTTTCTGTGAGGGCCATATGTAGACCATCCTCGCCGTCTGCAGAATGATCCACGGCAAACCCCTCCTGTTTTAACCCCTTTATTATAAAAGAAGCAATTTCCTGATCATCTTCCACAATAAGTACTCGCATAGATCCTTCCTGATCTTACAAATTCATTTTATCATTTACATGGTAATAATTAGTGTCTGGACGAAAACTCAAACCACCTGAAATTATAGTCATTTGGATGCTATTCTCAAATCGAAGATTTTTAGCAGTTAGCTTTTAGCAGTTAGCCTTTAGCTAATAGCTTAATTAAAACAGATAACACATTCAGCTAAGAGCTAACAGCTAATGGCTAATAGCTTTTTCACAAATCTTCACATCGGTAAATAAGCTGAAACTATTGCCAGTATTGAAAAAAAATACTTTTCGGACAAACACTAATTAATGAAACAGCAAGATGTCAATTAGCAAAATAAACATTACAAAACTGTAATGTCCATGAAAGGTTTGTGTAATGTTGGCCATGTATATACCTCTAAAGGCCAACCTTCCGAGGTATAGTGCCTGCGAGATTAAAACGTAAGATATAATTTACACAATTCAACCTGCCCCTTAACCAGGCATTACAGGAGGCGATACGCATGAAACTCTTTTTCCACAGGGCTGCGTACTATATAATTGTTTTCTCTGTCATATTCAATGCATTTATAGTGAATGCAGAGGCACTTAATTTTGAACAGATCAAACAGAAAGCATTAAATAACAATCCTGGCCTGTCTGCCGGAAACAGTGCCGTAAAAGCGGCTGAAGCAGAAATCCTGCAGGCCGGCGCAATTCTGAACCCGGAACTGGAAATCAGTTCCGAGAACTTTGGTGAAAATGCAATTGAAGTGGTACTGACCCAGCCGGTTGAAATCGGGGGCAAACGCAATGCCCGCATTCAACTGGCCCGGAAAGCCCTTCGCGCGGCAGAACTTGAAAACGAAGCAACCCGTCTCGGGCTGGAAGCTGAAATTATCCGGCGGTGTGTGCCCATACTGGGTTTACAGAAAAAAATAGCTGTCCTTGATTCCCTGGCATCGGTCATGGGGGAAAGCCTTACAGGCATAAAACGTCGCATTCAGGCAGGCGCAGCCATGGAGGCAGATGCGCTCAGGACCGAAATGGAACTGGATGAGCTTCTAATGGAAAAGGCTACCTTAAACAGACAACTGAACCAGCGGAAAAAGGAATTGGCCGCGTTGTGGGGAAATACCGATGATGCGGACATACAACTTGCATTTACACTGAATACCGCAATATCGCTGCCGCAGCAGCCGGAGATACTGAAAAAAATTCACGAGCATCCGGAAGGAAAACTGCTGAAACTTAACCAGGAAACAGCAGCAGCCGAAATTCGGCAACTGAAAGCAGAGGCATTTCCGGAACTGGCCATAAGCGCAGGTTATCTTCGCAATAATGAGGATGATGAGAATGCGGTGATCGCAGGCATGTCGATTTCTCTGCCGCTTTTTAACAGGAATAAAGGAGCCATTTTGTCAAAAGGTCATGAAGTGACGGCTGCCGGAAAGAAATTCCAGGCGTTTTTTGTAGAACATACTACAAAAGCAGGCACGATCCTTTCTGAGATTGAAAATACCTATGAAGCGTTTTCCGTTTTAACTGAAAAGCTGCATCCAAAGGCAAAAAATGTTTATGCGCTTCTTGAGCGTTACTACAAACATGGAAATATCAGTATCCTTGAAGTTCTTGAAAGCAGACGGAATCTGCTTGAGATTAATCTGCGCCGTATTGATCTGATCACTGAAAATGCGCTTCTTGCTGCCGATCTCATGGAGCTCACGGGAATACCTGTTCAGATTATTAAATAAAGGAGATATGGATGAAACCGAGCAAATTTTTTTTAATTGTTGTTTTCTATGTTCTTCTTCTGCCGGCTGTCTGCCTTGCAATGAAGGAAACGGATCACGACCATGAAAATTGCGACCACGGCCTTCAAGAGATGCAAGCACCTGATAAACATGACGTTCACAGTAAGCACGGTGATACGGATGTAAAGCATAAAGAAGGAGACGATCATGATGGACATGATCATGAACAAGAGGCAGCAATCGTTTTAACAGACCGGGCCGTGGAATTTGCCGGATTAACCATTGACGTAGTGAACAAAAAATCCATTGGCAGATCCATTGAACTGCCGGGTGAAATCGGGTTTAATGAAGACCGGCTGGCCCACATTACACCGCGTTATCCTGGCATTGTAAAAAAAGTGGCAAAAAAGCTGGGAGAAACCATTCAAAAAGGTGAGTTGCTGGCTGTTGTGGAAAGTAATGAAAGCCTTACCGCATATGCCATATCGTCCCCGATTTCCGGAAAAATTGTGGAAAAGAATGTGACGCCGGGTGAATTTGTAGGTGAAGATGCCACCCTGTTTATTATCGCCGATCTGGCAACCGTCTGGGTGAATTGTGATGTTTATGCCAAGGATGCAGACCTTGTTGAAAAAGGCCTGGAAATTCTGATAACGGCAGTAGGAACGGACAGGCAGGTTAAGACGACCCTGTTATATGTGGCCCCTGTATACAACACAAGCACCCGCAGCATGATTGCACGCGCCGTCATTCCGAATACCGACGGGAAATGGCGACCCGGTACATTTATCACCGGGAAAATATCCCTATCCACAGAAAAACCTGTTCTCGTGGTATCGCAGAATGCCATACAGCTTTTTGACGGGGAAACAGTTGTTTTTGTCCCGAGTGAACATAAAAACGGTTTTGAACCTGTTGTTGTGCAGAAAGGGGTGGAAAACAATCGCCATGTGGAGATCCTTTCCGGATTGGCGGAAGGTGACACCTATGTGGCAACAGGCGCCTTTGAACTAAAAGCAAAAATTGTTACAAGCACCCTTGGCGGTCACGCAGGACACGGGCATTAGGAGACGAATATGATTGAAAAAATTATTGCCCTGTCATTAAAGAAACGGCTGATTATTGTCCTGCTTCTGGTTTCCGTTATAGCTGCCGGCGTTTATCAATACCGCCGATTGCCCACAGATGCCTTTCCCGACATATCACCGGTGATGGTCCCGATTTTTGCAGAAGCCCACGGCATGGCGCCGGAAGAAATTGAACGGCTGATCACGTTTCCCATTGAGTCGGCCATGAACGGGCTTCCGGGGGTAAAGCTGGTCAAATCCACGTCTGCATTCGGCATGGCGGTAATATATGTCTATTTCAAGGACAATGTGGATATCTATTTTGCCCGACAAATTGTCTCGGAACGGATGACCGGTGCGATGGCTGATCTGCCGGAAATGCATGATCCGCCGATCCTGGGGCCGATATCAACAGGACTGGGCGAAGTGTTTATGTATTATCTTACGGCAGATGATACAGTTGATACAAAGGGCAAGGACAAAAATACCTATCTCCGGGAACTCAATGACTGGTTTGTAAAGTTTCAATTGCAGACCGTGCCGGGGGTGACCGAAATCCTGTCCATGGGCGGTCACATACTCCAGTACCAAATAAAAGTAAATCCACATTTGCTGAACAAGTATGACCTGGGACTTGAGGATCTGGAAGCAGCCATCACCAGCAATAATGCCAATGCAGGCGGCCAGTTTCTTGTTCTGGGTGCGGAAGAGTATCTGGTCCGGGGAGTCGGCCTGATTGAACATCTCGAAGACCTTCGCAATATACAACTGAAAGTCATCAGCGGCACGCCGGTTCGCATCAGGGATGTGGCAATCGTGGAATTTGGAAATGAAATCCGGCGGGGAGTCGTATCCCGAAACGGAAAAGAGGAAGTGGTTGCCGGAATCGTTATGAAACTATTCGGCGAAAACACATCTGAAGTCATTGCCCGGCTCAAGGCAAAAATTCCGGAAGTTCAGACAGCACTTCCAAAAGGTGTTTCTCTTGTACCATATTATGATCAAAGCCGCCTTGTGGCAAATGCCGTGGGCACTGTAAAAAAAGCCCTGCTCCAGGGGGCCGGGCTCATCCTTTTAACCCTTTTGCTGTTTTTAGGCAATGTACGGGCTACATTGATTGTTGCCTTTTCGCTGCCGCTCTGTGCACTTATTGCAGTCCTGTTCATGGGAGTGACCGGCATGTCCGCCAATCTCATGTCCCTGGGGGGAATTGCCATAGCCATCGGCATGCTTGGCGATGCCTCGATTGTCATGGTGGAAAATATTTACCGGCACCTGTCCGATGAAAAGAACAAAGGACGCAATTCGTTCAAACTGATCGTGACCGCGGGAAAAGAAGTGGGAAATCCGATCCTGTTTTCAGTTGCCATTATCATTATCGTATTTCTTCCCCTTTTCACCCTGCAAGGCGTTGAGGGAAAGATGTTTTCACCCATGGCATTTACCATTTCGTTTGCCATGCTGGGTTCGGCAGCAGCAGCGCTTCTGTTTGCCCCTGTGCTGGCGTCGCTTTTTTTGCGGGCCGGCCCCGGCAAAGAGTTTGTCTTTATCGTTGTTCTTAAACAGATATATGGTTTGTTGCTTGCGGCCGCACTGAAAGTCAAAGCCGCAATTGTTATTCTGGTACTGGTTGTATTTGCAATATCCGTGACACTCTTTTTCAGACTGGGAACGGAGTTTATCCCGGTGCTTGAGGAAGGAGTGATACAGGTGAACGTTACCATGGCGCCGTCCATATCACTTGAAAAAGCTACAGATACCATTATGAAACTTGAACGCAGTATCCTGCGATACCGGGAAATTGAATCAACTATCGCCAAAATCGGCCGTCCGGAAGCAGGCAGCCATCCCCACCCGGTAAACTTTGCCGCCATCCAGATGACATTAAAACCAAAGGAGCAGTGGAAAAACCACAAAGACAAATCCGCACTGATCGCTTCCCTCAATGAGGAGCTGTCACAGTACCCGGGAATTCAGCTTAATTTCACCCAACCCATCCAGAACCTCTTTGACGAACTTCTTTCCGGTGTCCGAACCCAACTGGCCATAAAGTTGTTTGGCGATGATCTTGATGTTCTGAGAGAAAAGGCAGAGGAAATCCGGGAGACGATTGAAGGCATTCCCGGCCTGGTGGACCTGTCCACGGAACAAAGCTTTGGTCAGCCCCAGGTGCAGATTATCGCAGATCGAAATGCCTGCGCACGATATGGGGTGAATGTATCGGAAATACTGGAGCTCGTGGAACTGGCCGTGGGCGGTGAGGTGGTGGACCAGATATTTTTAAATACCAGACGGTTCGGCATCCATTTGCGGTATGATGAAAAATACCGTGATAATCCGGAAACCATTGAGAACCTGCTGGTTCATACGTCGGACAACGGCAGGATTCCCCTGTCCCAGGTGGCCACGGTTAAAAAGCTGGTGGGCCCCATCCAGATTAATCGTGAAAAAAATCAGCGACGATGGGTGATTTCGGCAAATGTCCGCGGTCGTGACATGGGCGGCGTGGTCGCCGATATTCAGAAAAATATCAGGGAGACGATTCAATTGCCGCCGGGCTACCATCTTGAATACGGCGGGCAGTTTGAGAATCAGCAGCGGGCCATGAAACGGCTGACCGTCATTGTTCCCACAGTGCTTCTCCTGATTTTTCTCATGCTCTATCTCAGTCTCGGGTATTTCCGGTATGCGCTGCTTATTTATACCAGCGTGCCCCTTGCCTTTATCGGCGGCATTTTTGCATTGTTTTTCACCGGAGAATACCTGTCTGTTCCGGCGTCGGTCGGTTTTATCGCCCTTTTTGGTATTGCCGTGCAGAACGGTCTTGTGCTGGTTTCGTATATCAACCAGCTCAGGGAGACCGGCATGACGACGATGGATGCGGTAATGGAGGGGGCGCTGCTTCGTCTCAGGCCTGTTTTGATGACGGCATTGACAACCATTTTAGGGCTTGTTCCGCTTCTTCTGTCAAGCGGGCTGGGCTCTGAAGTTCAGCGTCCACTTGCAACGGTTGTTGTGGGCGGTCTTGTTTCTTCAACCATGTTAACCCTGCTGGTGATTCCTGTTATCTACCCCTGGTTTGCTGTTCGACAGGATTATGAAATCAACGGGGTTAAAGACAAATAAGAATAAAGGAGCTATAAAAATGCAAAAAGTGGAAGCATTTATTAAGTCCCACCGGCTGGATGAACTTGTTCAGGTCATCCAGCAGATCAACGGTGTAACAGGCATGTCCGTCACTGATGTCCGGGGATTTGGCCGAGGCAGGCCCGACGGCGGACGGGAACTTTCAAAAAAAACAAAAATCGAGGTTTTTTGCAAGGATGATCTGGTTGACATAGTTGTTTCAGCCATCGAAGAAGCAGCGCATACCGGCCTTCGTAGCGACGGTAAAATTTACATCATTCCGGTTGGCGGGGCTGTTCGCATCAGTACGGGCAGACGGGGTAAGGATGCCGTCTGAGTCACAAAAACATGGCTTGATAAAACAAGCCGAATTCAAAGGAGAGGGTATGAAAAATCAAACTATTACCATCACATTAGTTATTTTTTTTGCAGGAATTGTTTTGTCCGGGTGTTCGTTTTCCAATATGAATCTTGCGGACAATAAAACATATACAGTCGAATGCGAAAAGTCCAGTGACCGGATATCGATACGATCGATAAAGGTTTATGAGGATGACGGAATCACAGTCGTCAGCGGAAAAGTCAAATTGAATAAAAACCTTCCGCAACCCAGCCATGGCCATGTGGATATTGCCATAATTTCACCTGAAGGCAAGGTTATGGATACTGCAAGCGTCTTTTATGAGCCGCGCACACTTACAAGACGCATGCGACTTAAAGC
>Ga0255427_1007_pt3 | contig 47276 bp, 41 predicted proteins | sample ANMaggSeSYBR02D9_FD_182671 | JGI IMG/M metagenome (GOLD analysis project Ga0255427, IMG submission 182671) | Sediment cell enrichment communities from methane seep in Santa Monica Basin, California, United Staets - ANME aggregate JGI... | ecosystem: Environmental > Aquatic > Marine > Cold seeps >... | reverse complement strand
CATTACAATATTACTCTTAACCGATGACACATGGGCACTTACCTTATAGAATGTCAATACCTGAGAGCACTGCACTTCGACGGGCCGTAAACTGTATAGAGGGTAGTAATTCCTCACCGTGTTTCTTCACATGTATTTTATAATCCTCAATTGCTTTGTCAAAATCCGGGGAGATAGTTACTTTATTTCCTGAATAGTTGTCCGTGCCGCGTTCCAGCCATTTCAAATGTGTACGCACCCACTTATCCGGAACTGGTATATTCCGGCTCACTAGCTCCATAGTTATCTCTTCAAACCCTGATCCTTCCAGCCACCTGGATATCTCATCAAATTGGTGTAAATATAACATCCCCAGCTTCTCAAGAATCCCAAGCAGCATCAAATGTGATGACTGGGCCTTATTGGTGGGTTTCAGCGACCAGACCATTGATGCAAACCTGCCGTTCTCTTTCAATATACGATTTACCTCTTTAAGTAGTCCAGGGACTTCGCCTGGCTGGATGTAGTTCACGGCATGGTATGAGAAGATAATATCAAAGCAATTTCCCTTGAAGGGCTGATGGTTGTAGTTTGTGACTACGGGGGCCACTTTATTTGATGTGCTGCGTATGCCCCGGGCCTGCCCGGCATCTGGAACAGCAGCAGCTACGGCTGTTTCCACACTTTTTGCAACCTGGCTTGCCGTAATATGATCCGGGCCTATGTTCAACACTTTCATATCAGGACCCAGACCAGTGCGTGTTACAAATGCATCCCGGTCATATACTGCGTATGGCATCTATTGAAGCTAATAGCAAACAATATGTTTTAATCTTGCGTTTTGGTGATTTTTCAAATTAATCGTGAAAATTATTTAGGAAACTTTAAGTTAGATTGATAGGAAGTCACATTCCTACAAAACCCTTTTTGTACTGGTCAGTACAAGGATTGTAAAGAATGTGGAAGATACGCGTAGACCACATCAACTATCAATTACATTGGAGGATGGGAATAAATGCATAAAGAAGAACTAATCCAGCTTCACACTCTAATGACGCAGATGAAAAAGTACTTTGAAGAAAATGGATCGGACAATGGTTTTAGTATTTATGATAACTTGGGTATAAGTCCGGTTCATGTTCATAGGAGTAAAGCTGAGCATAAACATGCCATTTTTGTTTTGGGTAGCGAAATTGCAAGTGTGATTTCAGATGACGAATTTTCAGGTACTGGAAGGACGTCTGCACGAATGAACCAGCTTGCAGAAAAGGCGCAAAGTGAGGTAAACCTGTAAAGTAGATAACCAATTAATAAATATTTATTGTAAGTTTATATATAATATTTATTCTATATTTATATATTATTGCCATTTTACAGGAACAACATTTTAGTTATTTACTGGAAAAAGGTTCTACTTTATAGTAGTCCTTTTTTCATTTTTTTTCTTAAATCATCCGGGAATTGTTCGAAAATTATTTCAGTCAATACAACCCTTATAGAGTTTTTACTTTATAATTTGGATTTGATGCTTGATGCATGATATAAAATTGGAAACGACCGCCCTGGTCCTGACAGCCGAGATATATAACAGGACCAAGGATTTGATAGCAGACGACCTTCCCTCTGAACTAAGGAAATACTACTGGGACATAAAGGAAAAAACGGTACTAAGGCCTATGAATGTCACTGCCAGGGACCTGGAAGAACTTCTTGATATTCATGACCCCCAGGAGATTGCAAGTTTTTTACCTTTTATGGAATATGAAGAGTTCGGGCAGAAAATAAGACTTACCGTCTTTGACATCGCTGCCAAATGGCTTGCAAAACAGGAGCATGGAGCCGAATATATCAAGAACAATCCGGTGCTTGCACATTTTTATGAAAATTATGATTCCCTTGATGTAAGTTATGAAGCAGCAATCGGACAAAATGAGCCAAAAGAGGTCAGCAGGCAGTGGGTTGATTCACTTATAGCGCATATCAGCACTGAAAAGGATACTGAAAACCTACTTAAACTGGTACATATAACTGTGCCTGAGGAGATTGACCAGACCCTTGATAAGCTGGTACTTAACCAGGACCAGAAGGACGAAATGGAAAAGATGGTCAAGGCCATACAGTTCAAGGACTACCTGAAAAGGATAGGTCTTCTAGAAGTAGGAAAACTATTATTCGTGGGCCCACCAGGCACTGGCAAGACCTCTACTGCCAGGGCCATGTCAGCCAAATTGAAACTGCCATTTTTAGAGGTCAGGCTATCCATGATCACAGACCAGTACCTGGGTGAGACTGCCAAGAACATCGACCGGGTGTTCGACCTGGCAAAAAGGATGAGTCCGTGTATCCTGTTCATTGATGAGTTCGATTTCATGGCCAAGACCCGCTCATCTGACGAAAACGCAGCCCTGAAACGGGCCGTGAACTCCTTGCTTAAGGCCATTGACGAGATCAGCCTGGTAAAGCACGGGGTCCTGCTTATCGGTGCCACTAACCACCCACAACTCCTGGACAATGCCGCTTGGAGAAGGTTTGATGATATTTTAGATTTCCCGCTGCCAGATAAGGAGATGCGCCAGGATATCCTGAATATTATCATAAGTGAGATCGAGGGGGAGTTCGATACTGAGGAGATCGCAGCAATAACTAAAGGTTATTCAGGTTCTGATCTGAAATTGGTAATTAGGGAAAGTGTCTTAAACGCCCTGATGACCGACCGTATGACATTGAACCAAGACGACCTGATCCGGGCAGTAGGCGAGTTCAACAAGAGGACTTCATTGAAATACATAGCTGAAGAAGAATTATGAAAGTCATACTGCTGGGTACAGGGGATGCTATCGGTACACCTAAGATCGGATGTCATTGCCCCACCTGCCAGGACGCACTTGACGGGGGTCCCAGCCAGAGACTCAGGTTCTCGGTATTAGTGGAGGGACCGGAGGGGAAGGTGCTGGTAGATACCAGCCCGGACCTGAGATACCAGATGATATCCCACGGACTGGATCATGTTGATGCCGTCATCTGGACCCATGCCCACTATGACCATTATGCGGGTTTTGGTGATTTCCACCGTGTCCAGAACCATGTTCCTGTATATGGGCTGAAAGATACCCTGGAGTATATCCTGCAATACCTGGGATTCCTGAAACCTGTGAGGAATGAGATAATGCCTCTGGAACCTTTCAAATTAGCGGGTCTTGAGTTCACCCTGTTCCCTGTCAATCACCCGCCATTAAAGGAATCGGTGGGTGTTATGATCCGGCAGGGCACTCGTAAAGTAGTGATTACCGGGGATACAAACGAGGATATACCCAAGGCCAGCCAGGATATCATACGGGATGCAGACCTGATGATAATAGATGCTATCGTTCCCCCTGGCATCAACCTTGTTAAACACTTGAACGCCAAGCAAGCTGCCGAACTTGCCAGACGACTCGGTGCCAGGGAAGTGGTGTTCACCCATATCAGCCACATGTTCCCACCCCACGAGGAGGCCGTCAAAGAATGGCCGCTGGGTGTGGATGGCATGGAGTTTTTGATCTGATTGAAAACTGTTGAAAATGAGGGGAGCTGGCCGACCACCTGCCTGAACTACCGCGCCTTTGAATTGAGCGGCGGGGAGCAGCAGATGGTGAGTATTGCCAGGGCGCTGGCCAACAGGCCCGACATCCTACTGGCTGACGAGCCCACATGTGAGGTGGATACAATGACCAGGGACCTTATCATCGGCATCTTGCGACGGCTGTCTGATGGCGGGCAGACTGTGATAATCGTGACCCACGACCCCTGGGTGGCAGAGCGGACAGACCGGGTGATCACGCTGGTGGATGGGAAGGTAGTAAGTTGAACGCTGGGGCGTTTTTTTGCGGTGCAGTAGTCTATAATAAATATATTTCAACAGGCATGGCTGCACCCTCACCACATATATTCGATATACCACCGGCGGGGCCTGGAGCATTGTGAGCAGCACGGCGGGCAGGTGTATCCATTGGGACGGGCAGGGTGCGGTCAGTGAAGATAGAGCAGCCCCCGGTGCGATAACACTAAGGCAGCACCGAGTTTTATCGGATTCGTATCTTTATCTATCTATTGATTCACTGCAATTTTATTAACCGCAGATACACACAAATAAATGCAGGTATAACTTTTATTTTATATTAAAACAGCCATAGCCCTCGCCGCAATCCACTCACCATACATCCTCACATCTGGAGCTTAATCCGGGCAAATTGTTTTGAATTAGATACCAAGATTTAAATACGTTTGTTATAATTTTACATGCATGAAACTCCTGGTAACAGGCGGCGCAGGGTTTATCGGGTCGTGGTTGTGCGAGCGGTTGGTTGAGATGGGAGAGGTTGTGTGTCTGCATAATTTTGATTCGTATTACAGTCCTCAAGCCAAGCGAAAGAATATCGAGCCGCTGATCGAACACCCGGATTTTAAACTTGTTGAGGGAAGTATACTGGATAGGGAGCTGCTTGGCAGGGTGTTTGTGGATGTGGATTATGTGTTCCATAATGCAGCGCAGGCCGGGGTGCGGGTGTCGGTGGAGAATCCTGGCAAGACGCATGAGGTGAATGTGACTGGTACGCTGAATGTCCTGAAAGCTGCTGTGGATTGCGGGATTCGGGCGCAGAGCTGAGATTTGAATGAGGAGGGTGTGGATTTTCGTTTAATGTTTGCATCCTTCTACGTGGAGTTGGTGGGATGCGCCGCACTTTGCGCGTGAGACGGTGCAGCCGCTGCGCCCGCATCTTCTTAAAGCAGGTTGCTGATGCGGGGCGGTTCAGTTGGTTGGAGTGGATGAGAGCAACGGGCGAGTTAATATTGTAGACGGGGGTGCGATTTGAGGTTCAGGATCTTATGAGTACAACCATGGATCAGTGTTCTTCAAAGTATCTTTCAGAAATAGTTTGAAGAACTCCACCATACCAATCTCTAGAGACAGAGATTTCCTTTATCGAAACCAAGGCTTCCTGCTGAGATAATATGTTGAGATCATAAAGCAGGCGTATTACAAAAACAGATGTCAATGCCTTCACATTTGTTTGAGATTTTATGTATGGCAAAGATTTAACATCATCTGTAATGATATAGTCATACTCACCTGATTCTGACAATGTCAGAATTTCGGCTTCACCTCTGTCAATGTTTTGAGTATGTTCTTCTCTGGCTGGCATAGATATTACAGTAATGATGCCGCTTTCAACTAATCTCAGAACATCTCTTGCAGATTTGCCGTGCACATCATCGAATTCAGCGATGTCTTTTAATTCTTCACAGACACCTTTTGAAATAGAAAATTGAATATATTTTGAAGCCAGATTCACAAGATGTTTAATTTCAAGCGATACCAGTGCGCTGGTATCTGCCAGAATTGCAATCACTCTTTTAACCTCTTGGCAACAATGTCTGCTTCCTTGAACGATTCTAATATTGTTTCTTTATATATCCGCAGTCGTTCAGCCTCTTTAACCCCGAGTAAAGCTTTCAGGGATTCGTAACTAATTTTATCAGCTGCATATCGGGATGCCGATTGTTTCTTTATATCTTTTAGTTCAAGCTCCTCGCGAATGGAATCTGAAATCACATTTTTTATGTACTCTCCCGCACTTTCAAAGTGTTCACTTGCCACAGCACCGACCTTCAGATATGTATCATAAGGAAGTTCTACTTTTATTGATTTAGTCTGCATATCCAATCACATCAATATGGTTTTTGTTTAGATATAGATAGATGGTTTTTGTATCTTTGTGAATTATGTATGTATAATAGATATCATAAATAAATATCATAAGTAACTTTATTTTCTTATTTTTGTATATGGATGGAATTGTAGATAAAGATGTTTGAAGTTATGACATACAATATATTACTGTTATCCTTGGAATGACGCTGATCGCATCTGCAGCGCATTTTGATCCCGCCTTTTTTTGAAATATTTCGCCGAGGCGGCGCACTTTGTGTTGTGGAAGTGGATACAAGCCGTGAACAGGTCATGTGCATCAAGGAGAACACATGTGCAGAAAGCAGGCAGGCTGGAATCATTTCGTTATCATTGTTCCAAACTTTCTTAAATCCACAAGGCTGGCTGCCACACTGCCGCCCTGACGGGCTGCGGTGGCAGGGAAAGTGCAGATGCTGGTGCGGCGGCGGGAGGAGGTCGAAGTATGAGAAGGGAGTGGAGCTGAACATCATTTTAATGTGGACCACAGATGGACGGCTGCCATTAAGTGTTTCACCATAAAGAGCACAAAAATCGCAAAGATATTGTAACCTTAACTTTGCGTCTGTTGTGTCCTTTGCGGTGCAGTATTTCATAAATATTATATTTCAACAGCCATACCCGCCACCGGCAGCAATCACCAACAACCGAGGCCAACGCCCGCACACACCTCTAACAACCCATGCTCAGCGCATATGTGAAAAGGAAGGAGGCTGAAATTATTTTAATTTTATTATTAACCACAGATAAACACAGATGAACACAGATAACGGCAAGTATGGATTTAAAATTTGATTACATAGTGGAAATTCAAGTATAATCTAATTTCAGCTACAATATCTACGTTCATTTGCGTTCATCTGCGGTTTGAAACTCGCACGAATCCACTAGGCTGGCGGGCGGCAGGTGCCGGTTTACTTAAAGTTTCCAATGATACTTATCTCAGGGAACTATCCAAATTAAAATCCCTTGGCTTAATTGATAAAAAAGGCGTTGCTGGAGGTACCTATTATGTCTTTAGATAATGCGGTGTAAATGCAGTGCAAATGCCGTGCAAACTCATCGAGTAAACGCTCATTCCGTTTGCTTTTATCAGCGATAGGAAAGCATGATATACTTTTTGACATGTTCAAGAAATTGGAAATTTCAGACAGGATAAACATGATTGACAGGAAACGATCCAATCTTGTGTATCCTGTAAATCCTGTTAAAAGATTTGATTGAACTAAGAAAATTACCTATATCGATATCGAAACGCATTTATAATTTCCTATACGTTCAAAAAAGGCATTCTCTAAAGTCGCCAATTTTATACAACGAAATATAACCGGTGATATCATACATGATTCTGGCTGTACGTTTCGGGCGTACAGGAACGAATGTGTGAAGGATCTTGATTTGTACGGTGAAACCCACAGGTACATTCCGGCAATGCTGCTGTGGAAAGGGTGCCGGATCGCCGAGGTGAAGGTGAAACATCACCAACGAAAATACGGAACAACAAAGTACAACTGGCGCAGGATTGCTGAGGGGTTTTATATACCAAGATTTAAATAACCTTATTATACTTTTACATACATGAAATTCTTGGTCACGGGCGGCGCCGGGTTTATCGGGTCGTGGTTGTGTGAGCGGTTGGTGGAGATGGGAGAGGTTGTGTGTCTGGATAATTTTGATCCGTATTACAGCCCACAAGCCAAGCGAAAGAATATCGAGCCGCTGATCGAACACCCGGATTTTGAACTTGTTGGGGGAAGCATACTGGATAGGGAGCTGCTTGACAGGGTGTTTGCAGATGTGGATTATGTGTTCCATAATGCAGCGCAGGCCGGGGTGCGGGTGTCGGTGGAGAAAACGGTGAAGTATTTTAATCAACGGATGGTGAGTTAAGTCATGAAAACCTACTTAATAACTGGTGGAGCTGGTTTTGTAGGTTCTAACCTCGCTATAGAATTTAAAAATAATAAACAAAATGTGCGAGTGGTGGCTCTTGACAATCTTAAAAGAAGAGGTTCTGAACTTAATATTAAGAGGCTGGCAGAAAATGGTGTTGAATTTATCCACGGTGACATAAGAAACCGTGAAGATTTCGAAGCCGTGGGTAATGTGGATATAATAATAGAGTGTTCGGCAGAACCATCTGTGCTTGCTGGTTTAAATTCTTCCCCGGATTATCTTCTAAATACAAACCTTTTAGGTACAATTAATTGTCTCGAATTTGCAAGAAAATGTGACGCGGATTTTGTATTTCTGTCTACGAGCAGGGTGTATCCCGTGAAAACCATTAACAGTCTGAATTTCACTGAAACTCCCACAGGATTTGAATTGTCAGAGGAACAGGTGGTTGTAGGTGCATCATCCAAAGGTTTTACAGAAGATTTTACGCTCAATGGCACTCGCACGTTGTATGGCACCACAAAGTTGGCATCGGAATTGATTATACAGGAATATATTGAAATATATGGACTCAGAGCGATCATCAATCGTTGTGGTGTACTTACAGGAAACTGGCAGATGGGTAAAGTGGACCAGGGAGTTATCGTTCTGTGGGTGGCTAGACACTATTATCAACAGTCTTTGAATTATATTGGATATGGCGGCAAAGGGAAGCAAGTACGTGATATTCTCCACATAAAAGATCTATACCGCCTTTTAGAGATTCAAATTAATGACATTGAAAGCCATAGCGGTGAGATCTACAATGTGGGCGGTGGACTGGAAAGAAGCATATCTTTATGTGAATTAACAGAACTTTGCCAAAAATGTACCGGAAATAAGGTGGCAATCGCAAGTATCCCTGAAGATCGAGCTGGAGATATCCGAATATATATTACAGACAATAGTAAAGTTACAGAGAAAACAGGTTGGAAGCCTGAAATTGCTGTTGAGCAGATTATTGAAGAAATATATGATTGGATAAAGGATAACTCTGAACAACTAAGACCGATACTTGCTTGATTATTTGGAGGTTTTTACAAATGGATGTTGCTTTGATCACGGGGTCAGCAGGATTGATAGGTGCAGAAGCGGTTCGGTTTTTTAGCAACAAGGGCTTTAAGATCGTTGGAATCGATAACGATATGCGGAAAGAGTTTTTTGGCAAGGAGGCATCTACAAAATGGAGCAGGGAGAAACTTGAATCCGAAATTATCGATTATGTTCATTATAGTGATGATATTAGAGATAGAGCAGCCATGGAGAAAATTTTTAAACAATATGGTGATGATATCAAAATAGTAATCCACACTGCCGCCCAACCATCACATGACTGGGCTGCAAAGGATCCATTTACAGATTTTACTGTGAACGCAAATGGTACACTTACACTTCTTGAAATGACAAGGCAATACTGTCCAGATACAGTTTTTATTTTCACGTCCACCAATAAAGTATATGGAGATACACCAAATGAATTACCATTGATCGAACTTGAGACCAGATGGGAAATTGATGAATCACATCCCTATTTTGAGAATGGAATTGATGAATCTATGAGTGTGGACCAAACAAAACACAGCCTGTTTGGAGCATCAAAACTGGCGGCTGATGTGCTTGTACAGGAATATGGAAAATATTTCAATATGAAGACAGTCTGTTTTAGAGGTGGCTGTCTTACCGGACCCGGGCATTCACCCACTGAATTGCATGGGTTTTTGGCATATCTTATGAAATGCGCGGTTACCGGAAAGCACTATACAATATTTGGTTATAAAGGAAAGCAGGTCAGGGACAATATTCACAGTTATGATCTGGTAAATGCTTTCTGGCACTTTTATACAAAACCAAAGGTTGGGGAAGTGTATAATATGGGGGGTAGTCGGCGTTCTAACTGCTCAATGCTGGAAGCCATTAATTTGTGTGAAGAGATTACTGGAAAGAAGATGAACTATACATATAGCGAAGGAAATCGAATTGGAGACCATATCTGGTGGATAAGTGACGTTAGCAAGTTTAAGGACCATTATCCAACATGGGATTATAAATACGACATTAAGGATATTTTGATTGAAATTTATCAAAATAGTATTTTTAGCGATGTTAAATGACTCAAATACATAATACCGTAAGTATGATGGACAAAAACGATAAAATTTCAATCGTCATTCCCGCTCATAATGAGGAAGAGAATATACCTAATCTTTTTGCTGAACTCATACCGGTTCTTGAACAACACCCTGAAACCAACGATTTTGAACTGGTAATCGTCAATGACAACAGCACCGATGATACACCGACGATTATTAATGAATTTGCGAAAGATGATCCAAGGATTAAACCGGTGCATAGAACCGGTACGCCTGGTTTTGGAAATGCGATCAGGACCGGATTTAAGAATGCTGCAGGAGATATCATAATACCTGTTATGGCTGATCTATCCGATGACCCGCATGATATTCCAAAATTGGTCCAGAAGATCCATGAAGGATACGATGTTGCTTATGGGTCCAGATTTTGTAAAGGGGGTTCTACAAACGGTTATCCGAAACAAAAGATGCTGGCAAACAGGGCATTCAACAATACTGCACGACTATTGTTCGGCATTCGGCATAAGGACATAACTAATGCCTTTAAGGCATACCGGAAAGATGTACTGGATGCTATCGATATTAATACTATCGAAGCGAACGGTTTTGATCTGACTATTGAGATCCCATTGAAAGCACATATCCTCGGTTTTAGTAGTGCTGAGGTCCCTGTGTCATGGCATGGACGAGAACGGGGTGAAGCGAAATTAAAATTATCTGAGAATAGTCATCGATATGGACTGCGGTTGCTTAAGATGTTTGTTTTGGGTAACATAATAGGACTTGGAGATCTGTTCGGAGCAGTTGTTAAAGGGTCACCGATTCGTTTGATTTTTGCAGCTTTGCTGGGATTATTATTACTTGGTGGTATATTTTCACTTGCAGGCATTTCAGATGTATTTGGAATTTTGTCAAATGTCTCGCTTGAATATGTAGCGATTGCATCCCTTATGATACTTACAACTTTTGTGTTTCGCACATGGCGTTGGAGCGTTCTGCTCCGGGCATCTGGACATCGGGTACATAGGGATACGGCTTTTAAGTGTATTATGTTCGGATGGCTGCTGAATTATCTTCTGCCGGCAAGGATTGGTGATGTGGCTCGTGGAATGGCACTTAAGACCACAGAAGGTACGCCTCTTGGCGTCAGTCTGTCAACTATTGTAATCGAGCGAGCCATGGATATGTTCACACTAGGTTTTATCTTGATAACTACACTTGTTTTCTTTGCTAAGGACACGCCATTGTTTTCTGTTGCAGTTGGTGCACTGTCGATTGCAATCATACTCATATTCGGGCTTGTATTTATATCAAAGTATGATCATGTTATATACAACCGGTTAGGAAATCGATTTGAATCGTTGAGAAAAGGGATTACTGTGCTAAATGAGGGATTGCGCAATATATATGCGAATCCGCAGGCGATTATACTTTGCCTGATTTTATCGATGCCTGTTTGGTTATTTGAAATTTCAAGCCTCTATTTCTCAGCAAGAGCAATACATTTTGACTTATCTCCTGCAATAGCCATTCTGGCTGGAATAACTGCATTCATTGCACAGGCAATACCAACTACTCCTGGAGGGATTGGTGTACATGAAGGATCAATAGCAGGTGTGCTTGTTCTGTTTGACATCAATATGAGTATCGGGACATCAATGGCATTGGTAGATCATTTTGCACGGGGATTGGTTACGTATGTAGTGGGAATGATATCTGCGGTGCATATTGGATTTGAATCGAGGGAGTATTTTGTACGGCATAATAAAAATTTGAATGAACTGGAGTAAAAGGATAGTTTCAAGTCAATTTGATGAATTGTGAGATGAATATTTTAACATAAGTGGTGGCTATGATATATCCCAAATATTTACTCCCGTTGTTTTTTCATGTTACACGAATACTTGAAAGAATCGAAAAAATGATGAAATACAAATCTCTTGTGAATCACAGAATTTTTCTGATTATACTTGTTCTATTAATAGGTATTTGGACCATCCCATGGCCATTGCATATGCCTAGTTCTGGATTGGACCCATCATGGGTAATTGGTATAAACATAGCTGCTTCAGAAAATATGCAGTTTGGACCAGAAATCGCCTTTACATTTGGTCCATTGGGATTTTTATACATTCCTACATTTATTGACCAGAATCTATGGTTTCTATCTCTATTGTTCACACTATTTATACACTTTTTATTTATTTTCAGCATAGTATTATTAATGGTTAAATCTTCTTCCAATTGGAAAGATTATATCATTGTTTTACCAGTACTGCTTGTAGTATTGCAGGTTTTTCATTATCTTCGTGATACTGAATTATTGTTTTCAATTATTATATTTCTTTACTTAATAGCTACTGATAAAATTGATCGCAACTACGAAAAATGGGTACTGCTTTTTATTTCGCTGATGCTTGCAATTGCAACACTAATTAAATTTAATATGGCATTAACGAGTGTAAGTATCATTTTATCGTTTTTGTTAATTTCATTTTTCAATAAAAGATTTAAGAGACATTTATTTACATTTGTTTTATATATTGTTTTTATAATAATTTTGTGGACAATAAATGGGCAATACTTAGCTAATTTGCCAGTTTATTTAGTCAACGGCTTTCAGCTATCTTTTGGTTACAGTGATGCGATGGCCACAAATGGCATGGAATGGCAGGTTTATTTAGGTTCGATTGGCATTATTTTTTTAATCATTTTATTTGCATACTCTTTAGTTATAAAAGATAAAAATTTAGTTATATTTATTTTTTTAAATTCTATTTTTCTTTTCTTTACATTTAAGCATGGTTTTGTTCGCCATGATGGGCATGTGTATGAGTTTTTCTCGACATTTGCAATATTTTTTAGTTGTATATTCCTTTTGGGAAAAAGTAATACTAATTTTGGATTACGATGTTTTTCTTTATTGATGTCATTCCTTTTCATCATTTCAATTTGCCTAGGACTTCCCTTCATATTAGAAGAAAACGTATTCCAGAAAGTTCCTGCTTTTGATTCATCGTTTTCTTTAATTTCCGATCAAACTTATCAAACCCAAGTATTAGAGGATGCTAAAAACAAAATAAGACGAGATCATCCCCTTGAAAACAAAACAATTCATTATTTGAAAAACAGCACAGTGGATATTTTTCCGTGGGATATTGCACTTGTATGGGCTTACAATTTCAATTGGTCCCCACGGCCTGTATTTCAATCGTATTCTGCATATACAGAGTACCTTGACAAGACAAACGTACAGCATTTCTCAAATGAAGAAGCTCCACAAGCAATTCTCTATTCATTCAAATCTATCGATGAAAGATACCCTCTTTTTGATGAACCTTCTACTTTTGCAAGTATTTTACAGAATTATAGTATAGTAAATAAATCTAGCGATGAGTTTTTGCTTTTATTTTATAATTCTACGAAAAATTCTTATATATTAGAAGAAGATCTAGGTGTAATAGAGGTGGAACTTGGCCAGCCCATAACAATTCCAACATATGATTCTGGATATGTTTTCGCACGCATTGAGCTTGAATATAGTACTTTCGGTAAACTTATGAAGTTCATTTATAAACCAGCCCCTGCTTTTATCAGATTCGGTTTTTCGGATTTAACTTATTCTAATGAATTTAGATTCATACCAGGAGTATCCAAGAACGGCGTTTTTTTATCCCAATATGTGAATAATATAGATGATTTAGCTAATGTTTTTTCAGGAAATATAACACGGGATATTAATAAGATAATCATTGACGTTGACAATCCTTTATATTATAATAATAAGTTAAAAGTAATGTTTTTTGGAGTTCCAGCAAAGATATTTCCACAAAACAAATCTAGTTCAATGCCTGAATGGCAATTGTTAAAATGCATGCAAGGAGGCATAGGATCAATTGATACTGTGGATAAAAAAAATTATTACAACGGAACCGATAAAGTATATATTGATAAAAATATAAGTCAATTTATCGATATTAATGGTTGGGCTGCTGATGATTTAACTAAGGATGGTGGAGTGAAAACTTTCCTTGTTTTTAGCGTTGACCAGAAAGAAATCGTGATTCCAAATAAGAAACAGCCTAGACCTGATGTAGCCAACTATCTGGGGGTGAAAAGTTATGAACAATCTGGGTGGTCGGCCACTATCAGATCAAATGAGTTCAATGATACATGCTACAATGTTTCTCTTCGAATCCTGAGATTAAATGACAAAGAATATTATGAATTAGTTGGTGGAAAACCGATATGTTTTTGTTAAATCTTAAAAATCAAATGGATAATTTTCGAAAAGTATTTGTGACTTTAAAATATGAAAATATTAAAAGAAAATGATTTTAAAAATTATACAATTAATATATAAAAAGGAGGTTCAAAATGAATCGAGCTAAAGATTTTATGTTAAGCCTAATTGAAGCAAAAAAAATTAAATTCGGAGATTGCCCGATTTGCGAAAAAAAAACAATTTTTTATGCAAAGAATGATTGGCTTCGAGATAACTATTTTTGTGTAATATGCAATTCAATACCAAGATATAGAGCTATAATAAAATATATTAAATTATACTTTCCAGATTATAAAAATATGAAGATTCATGAATCCTCCCCGTTTGGAGCTGCCTCAGAGTTTTTAATTGTAAATTGTACTCATTATTCTTCAAGTCATTACTTTCCAGAAGTTCCTATTGGACAGATGAAGAATGGATTCCAGTGTGAAAATTTAGAGGTATTAACTTTTGATGATGAATCTTTTGATCTATTCGTGACTCAAGATGTCTTTGAACATTTAATGAATCCAGACATTGCATTAAATGAAATAAGTCGTGTATTAAAGCCTGGAGGAACTCATATTTTTACAGTACCATATTATCCAGATCTCAAGAGTTCACCAAGAGCAATTGAAAAAAATGGTGAGATAGTTCACTTAAAAGAGCCAATGTATCATGGGAATCCGGTAAGTAGTGAAGGTTCACTTGTAACCTATGACTGGGGATATGATTTTGTGGATTATATTTATGAAACTGCAAAAATGACGACTACGATTTTATATACTTATGATACAAGAAAAGGAATCGAAGGTGAGTTTATTGAAGTATTTGTAAGTAGAAAGAAAAGATAATTTATATTGAAATTTGCCTACTTTCCAAAAGTGGCTAAAGCAATCCAGATCATATTGAAGAAAGATTGAACTATTAATAAATAAAATTACAAATAATAAAAAAAAGGAGATAAATTCTTGAAAAATATCAAAAAAACAATATATTCGGAATTGGATGATGATATTTGGGCAAAGATGATATTTGGCCTTGCTGAACTTCCTCCGCTACCACCATCTGAATTACAAAGGAATTGGTGTGGTAATGCCGGACTGGCGCTAGTCGACCAATCGCTTGAATTTTACAAATTGCTCAAGCACGTTTTTTTGCAACACGGTACCAAGCCGTTGTCTGAGGCAAAAATCCTTGATTTTGGATGCGGTTGGGGGAGATTAATCAGACTTTTCATAAAGGATTTGCCTGGGAACCAACTTTTTGGCTGCGATCCCGACGCTGAAATTCTCAAATGGTGTGAGAAGATTCCTGGTAATTTTCGGGTATCAGACTATCGTCCAAAACATCTTCCGTTTGATGATATTTATGATCTGGTTTATGCGTATTCGGTTTTTACCCATCTGGGACCTGGCACGCATCTAGATGCACTGATTGCGATTCACAAGTCATTGGCACCAAACGGATTACTGGTCATAACTATACGCCCACGCATCTTCATCGAAAATCGTGGAATTGAACTTGCAAAATTACCAGAAGCAGTAATCGATGAAATGCTTTGTCGGTTCGACTGTGGTGAGTTTGTATTTCAACCGTATAATTTGCTACCAGTAGATGGGGAAGTTACCTATGGCGAAGCAGTAATTCCCATGACCTTTATTATGCGTGAATGGTCCAAGTTTTTTGACATTATTCATATTGATCATACACTCACCGATTCGATGCAAATACCAATAGTTTTACGAAAACGTAGTCCGTAGACCATTCATAAGAATCCTCTTATTTGAAGTATCTCATTAAGGCGGTTGAGATACTTCAACCCAATTGCCCTATAACTAAAGTTAGTTCTTATGTACCTCCTTGCGATTTGTCCCAAATTGCGTCCATAATCCCGATCGTCCAACAATCTTAACAAGTAGTAAACAGCATTCTCAACATCTGGTTCTGCCCATACCTGCCCCTTCGCATGTGGATAAGATCCTTCTATGACATTAATCAGCTTAAAGCGGACTAAATTGGAATTCTCTTCATTCATAAAGTCTAGATTGCCAGAATACCCAGTGGCAATTACTGGCTTGCCAAGGAGCATAGCTTCTGCCATACCTCTACCATAACCCTCCGAACGGTGCAACGATACAAAACAGTCACAACACCTGACAAGATTTTTTACCTCATTATCTGAGAATAGTTTATCTATAATAATTATTCTGTCTCTAAATGGACATTGATTGATTTCCTGAATAAGCCAGTGGACTTTGTTCTTGAGCAAGGTTAAAGGATTAATTTTAATGACAAGGCGTATATCCTCATCAGGCCGCTCAATGCATACTTTTTCAAATGCTTTAATAACAGCACATGGATTTTTTCTATCTATATAGGATCTCAAATCGAAGAAAAATAAGAATATATATGAACTTTCTGGAATCGAAAAATATCTTCGCCCCAAAAACGAACTAAGCTGCACTTGCGCTGGAAGAGGCATATGAAATACAGGCTTAGAAATTGCCTTTTGGATAGAATCAAAAACAAATGTTGAAGGTGCCCATATTTCATCAAAACGATTCAACTGTTCAGCCCAATCTTTTGGATAAATACTTAATTCCCACTGTGGGCATATGATATTATAAGCATCGGATGGTACATCAGCTTCAATATGCTTTAAAGCTTGTTCCACTTCATCACCATTGATATAAAAAATATTAATATCACTCAATTTTTGCACTAAGTGATTGTTGAATTCTTTTGTAAAGTCTGGATCGATTTGCTTTTCATACGAATAGATGTCACGGATCGACAACGTGAGCCCAATCGCCTGAAAGGAGCGGAATGAACAACGTATATCTTCCCCTCTCCCACTAGGAGTGAAAGGATGTCCAGCCAAAACTGGCGCCTGGATTTTTTTAGTTGTCATTTCCCTAAAAACCTCGTAGTCTGATTTGAAAAAAACAGTGCATTTTATCACTTCCGTTTCAGTATCGCACGTTCAATTGCATTGCGCGTTGCTTCAAGGAATCCGTGTCCGAAACGCCTATCTGGTTCCAAATAGTTACCTTCCGCCCATTCATTCCATGCATTGATAAAGACGATACGCTCATCTCCAAGGTTCTGTTCATGTGTAAGATCTAGGGCTGTCTCAAGCCATGCCTGGTAGGCGCCTGGTGATGCATTTGCAAAAATATAGGAATTGTCTTGTTGCCTTGCTGTATTATCCCAAGAAGGCATGACAGTACGGAAACAGACATTACCAGGTTTTTCCTTTAATGAATACTTCAAGACGATCTCTCGGTAGTCACTGACTGTGCCTGCATAATCAGGGTTTAATAGCATACCTGTCGGTTTGATAGGAGATGACATATTATGAGGAGGGAATTCTACAGAGGCGTCGAAGCTATTTTCCAGTCCCACGTTTTCCTTGGAATGTTCGAACGACTCAACCATTGCAAGATATATCTCACCGATTCCTTCCTTTCGGCACAGATCGCGCCAAATCTTTGCCGTCCTTTTAATATTCGGAAAGAGACTTATTCGATAAACAAATAGTAGCGGTTTACCGTTGATTCTAATATAGTTCGGATGCTGCATATAGCGCATGATGTCAATGATGACAGCACGGTCGTCTTCGTCCGAGTGTTGCTGCTCAATTAGAATTTTATCATTAAGTCCATCCCATTTACGTGTCCAATTCTCGTTCGCCCAGCAAAGACAGAAAGGAATATTCGGCTTACCTGTCTTTAACATTCGTTCAAGTGGCATATCGAGCAAGCGCTTTCCACCAAACCAATAGTAATAATAACAGAAGCCATGTATCCCATATTTCTTTGCTAATTCGGCCTGTTGCTCCATTACTTCCCCAACTCGAAGGTCGTAGTACCCAAGATCGCTCGGCAAACGCGGTTGATAATGACCTTCAAAATTAGGTCGTGCTTTCGTGACATTAGTCCACTCAGTAAATCCTTTACCCCACCATCTGTCATTTTCCGGAATGGTGTGGTACTGTGGAAGAAAAAAAGCAATAAGTCGGATATCGTTTAAGTCATCAATTTGCTTTTGCCATTTTTCCGAAAATTTTTGCTGATTCCTAATGATGCATTGTTGCTTATAGCTTCCATCGATATTGTTCGAGGTGGCACTTAGATGATGTACGATTACTGATTTCGGGTTATAAAAAATACGCAATCCTTTATTGCGAAGTCGGAAACAAAGATCAGCGTCCTCATAGTACCCAGGTGCATAACTGACATCAAATCCACCATGCTCCCGAAATATCTTTGTGGATAATATGAGACAAACACCCGAGCAATAAACTACCTCGCGGACATAGTTGTATTTCTGGAGTTCTGGATCATCAAAAAGCCCGATCATCGTTGCAGAGATGTCTTTGTTTATCAGCGCTCCTGCTTCCTGCAATCGCCCGTTCGGATATAGAACCTTCGAGCCCACAGCGCCCACATTCTCAAACTCTGAAAAGGTTTCCACAAGTGGAATCAGCCAATTCTTCATGACTTGCGCATCATTATTTAAGAAGAGGATGAATTCTCCTTGTGCCTTCTCAGCAGCACGATTGCAGGAAAGTAGAAAGCCAAGATTATCTGTATTCTTAATGTAAGTGATGTTCCTAATCTGAGAAATAATTTCTTGCATTTTTTCGGTTGATCCGTCGTCAATAACAATGATTTCATACGAAACTCCTTTTGTGTTTTTCAAAATTGATGTCAAGCACTCAATAGTCAACTTTTCATTGTTATAGACTGGGATAATGATCGACACTTTTGGCCTCTCTACGGCTTGAAATTTGAGAGATTTAGCATGAGTGACTAGATGCGCCTCATCAACTGAGATTATTTTGAGTGCTTTTGGGTGAAATTTTGTTATATTCTCTTTTTTAGCCTCCGCAATCTTCTGAGACTGAGTTTGATAGACCTGCCAATCATCCTCATCCTCTACGTTCTTCATTTGAAGGTTGGCAATTTCCTGCACATCGGTTTTTCGATCAAATCGTTGCTGTGTGTCTATATCTTTAGTAATCTGGACCAATGCGCCTCGAATCCCATACAATCTGAGATACATATTACTGAGTGCCCAGATTTCACGAGGGCTCTTCTTGGATAAAATGACCACAAATCTCCATATCTTTGATTGGAGTATTTTCGAATGAATCCATTTAAGGGGGGCAGTCAGTCTTAAACTCTTCAAGGAGAAAAAACTCGAATGAATCAACCGTAATAAATATGTCCATCTCCAGCTCTTTGAAGAGAGGAGCTGTGCAACTTGAGCCTGTTTTTCTTGAATTGAAATTTTATTTTGATGAATAGTAGTCTCTAAGTCTTTTATCTGACCATCTCTGGCTTGCAATTTGCTATTAATATCAGTAATCTGTGCATCCCTGGCTTGCAGTGTACTGTTTAGTTCGGTAATATTGGTATTTCTGGTTTGCATTGCGCTGTTGATTTCATTGATCTTGGTATCCCTAGCTTGCAGTGTACTGTTTAGTTCGGTAATATTGGTATCTCTGGTTTGCATTGCGCTGTTGATTTCATTGATCTTGGTATCCCTAGCTTGCAGTGCGTTGTTAATATCAGTAATCTGTGCATCCCTAGCTTGCAGTGTACTGTTTAGTTCGGTAATATTGGTATCTCTGGTTTGCATTGCGCTGTTGATTTCATTGATCTTGGTATCCCTAGCTTGCAGTGCGTTGTTAATATCAGTAATCTGTGCATCCCTAGCTTGCAGTGTACTGTTTAGTTCGGTAATATTGGTATCTCTGGTTTGCATTGCGCTGTTGATTTCATTGATCTTGGTATCCCTAGCTTGCATTGCGCTGTTAATTTCAGTAATCTGAATATCCCCGACTTGTAGTTGATGACCAAGAGCGATTTTATCACCTAAATATGAATACAATTTTGTTGTAGTAACTACTTCCTGTTCCTCCATATTCAAGAAAGCCAGCACTTCCTCTGGCACTTCTGCCCCAACTGCAAGGACGCCCAGACCATATCCATGTTTAAATTCAAAACATGGATAATATTCAGCAACCTCTTCCCAAAACTTCCAAACTCCAAATTCCCTTTCATGCACATTTATGTCATGAAATAAAACAACACCATATTGGCTCATTTTTGGCAACCATGCCTCAAAATCATGCTTTACTGCATTATAAGTATGGCATCCATCAATATGGATAAGATCAATACTGCCATCCGAAAAATAATCCAATGCTTCTTCAAATAGGCTTTGGATTAATTGTGAAAAACCCATGTATCTTGAATCATGGTATGTTTTTAATTCTTCAAGTATTTCAGAACCGTAAAATCCTGAATGTTCATCGCCCTCCCATGTGTCAACAGCATAACAGGCAGTATCTAACCCTAATACATTAACAGCCTGGCAAAAAGCACAATAAGAATCACCTTTATGTGTCCCCAGTTCAATAAAGATTTTAGGCTTTAACATTTGCATAATAGTGAATGCAAATGGGATGTGTTCATGCCAGGAAGTGACATCAGTAAGTCTTTGGGGCTTTTCAAAACATATTGGATAATTTAATGGATTAAATGACATTCATGTTCATCTCCTTTTTTGCGACATTAGAGAGTGATAATCAGATATGACTTTTTCAGATAGTCCATTTGAAATAATTTGTCCATTGTCTAATAAAATAGATTTTTTACAAATCTCCTCAACCACCCCCAACGCATGCGAAACAAACACGATCGTCTTCCCATTTAGCCTGTATTCGTCCATCTTATCATGACACTTCATCTGGAATGCCTCATCCCCTACCGCCAGCACCTCATCAAGCAACAACACATCAGGATCAGTAGATATCGCAGTTGCAAATGCCAGCCGTGCATACATACCGGATGAGAAGTTCTTAAGTTTCGCGTCCCTGAATCTCTCAAGCTCAGCGAACTCAAAAATAGAGTATATCTTGCCGTCCATCTCACTGCGGTTCATACCCATTATTGCACCGTATAGGTACACATTCTCCACTGCTGTGAGTTCAGGCTCGAAGCCTACACCTAATTCCAGGAATGGTGCCACTTTCCCTCTCACCTTGACAGAACCGCTATCCGGCACCAAAACGCCTGCCAGTATCTTAAGCAGAGTACTCTTCCCGGAACCGTTTTCCCCAATTATACCAAAGGTCTCACCCTTCTTTATTTTGAAGCTGACATCCGTGAGAGCTTCGAAGACCTCATAGCTGTAAGAACTGCCCGTGATCTTTCCGATGATGTTATCGTATACAGTGGTTCTTTTTTCGTGAGGGATCTTGAAGTGTTTGGATACATTATTAACTTCGATCATATACTCGCTTTCGTTATCGGTGTCAGTTTTGGGGTTGAGCTTGAACACTTCTTACACCTCTTCCGCAAATCCGGGAGATAATTTCCTGAATATCATAGTTCCAATAATTAAAAATATCAGCCCGCACATGGCAACGATAAGAAAATTAAGTGCCGAAGGAATAGTATTATACAACAGGATATCCCGGTACATAACCATCAATCTGGTAACCGGGTTTAGCATATAGTAAAATATGTATTTCTCAGGCACAAGGGATAAAGGATATATGATCGGAGCCAGGTAAAATCCTACCTGTAGAAGGATATCCCATATCTGGTTCAGATCCCGGTAATACACATAAAGGGATGCCAGTACCAGACTGAGCCCATATACCATAACAAAAAATAATATGTGGATTACCGGAAACAATAGCATAGTGAACGACAATGAAACACCGAGTATTACCAATAACGGGATCAATACAGCAAATTCAAGTATTGAACTGATAAAGGCGGACATCGCCATGCTGAAAGTCAGTACTTCTCGCGGAATAAATATCTTGGTCACAAGACTAGGTTTGCCAACGATCGAAGACATAGCAGTCATAGTCCCGTTCGCCAGAAAACGCCATGCTATAATTCCTATTAAAAGATACAAAGCAAAATGCTCCTGTTCGAACCTGAAAATATTATTAAATACTGCATACAGCACCAGCATCATAAGCAGCGGATTTAACATCGACCATGCAAAGCCTAACACCGAACTCTGGTACTTCACCTTAAGGTCGCTTGCCACCAGGTTTTTTATCAATTCACTATATTCGAACAGGTACATGCCACGATTCCTACTCTGGATTCATGATCCGTACTAATTCACTTGCCCTGAAAAGCGATTCAAACGTCCCGGCATCGCTCCAGAATCCATCAAGCACCGAGTAGCTCATCTCACCCATGCGGATGTACTCATTGTTAACATCGGTGATCTCCTGTTCCCCCCTGCCTGAAGGCTTCAATGTGCGCGTAATTTCAAACACTCGCGGATCATAGATATACAAGCCGGTAACTGAAAGATCCGACTTAGGAACCTCCGGTTTCTCTTCGATCGAAACAATACGATCCCCATCAATATCCGCTACACCGAACCGGTTAGCATCAGGGACCTTCTTTAAGTAGACCTTTGCACCTGAACTGAAAGATTCCACAGAACTACGGATATTATCCTCAAAAATATTATCGCCAAGTATCACTACGATCGATTCACCATCAGCGAAATCTTCAGTTAAACTAAGCGCCTGGGCAATACCGCCTGCCTCATCCTGTATCTCATATGTTAGACGAACGCCGAACTCGGCCCCGGAGCCAAGCAGTTCAAGAAAATGACCTGCATGCCCCTTGCCGGAAACGATCATAATATCATCAATGCCTGCATCAATAAGTGTCTGCAAAGGATAGTAGATCATCGGCTTGTTGTACACGGGCAGCAGATGTTTATTCGTAACTTTAGTCAACGGATACAAGCGTGAACCTGTACCGCCTGCGAGGATTATTCCTTTCATGATTTTCCTGATCCTTATATGATTTTAATAATATGAGTGGTTTTAAATATTTAAATGATGTGGATTAATGATTTCGTAATTGATTGATTATTCATATACGGATTACAACTTATATGAAATGGAATGACGAACACATCAATCCATGAAATCTGTGTCTTTAATTTATTTCAGACACGATTACACAGATTTACACGGATTTCAAATTATGTAATGGAATGATAAACACACCACTTCATAAATATGCATCCACCACACGACTTTTCACTTGCACAGAGGTTCCGAAATTGATCAAAAGTCCAACTTCAATCCCTGTTGCTTTAAGGTAGTTCACAAGCTGAACTTCATGAATATCAGACAATTCTTTCACAGCTTTAATCTCAACTATCACCTTATCCTCCACCACAATATCAGCCACATAATTCCCAACGATTTCACCATTATACAGCACTTTAATAGGCTTCTCAACATCGACATCAAGATCAAGTGAACGCAATTCGATGGAAAGCGAATTTTGATAGACCTTCTCCAAAAAGCCATATCCAAGAGTATTATATTTTATACGATGCCCCAATAATCTTCTCGGTTGTCTCACTATGTTTCATATCATCCATAATAACCATCTAAATCCGTGTAATCCGTGTAATCCGCGAAATCCGTGTCTTTTAATTTTTAAAACACGGATTGTACAGATTTTAACTTTATACCAATCCATATCTAAAAATCAACCCTTATTTAAGTCCCGTTCCCCCCCCTCACACTCATATAATCAGCCAGTGCAGCCTTCCAGTCCCGCATCGGAGCAGTCTTAGTATTCAACAGCACCGAATATTCCGGCCGCTTCGCCTTCCTCAGAAACTCACCACTCGAACATGGAACTGCATTGCCAATAACCGCAGATGCAAACTCATACCACGAACATATACCCTCATTAGTGATGTGATACACCCCCGGCGCAAGCCTGATGATCGCAGCAGTTTTTCGGGCAAGGTCCGCAGTATAAGTTGGTTTACCAAACTGGTCATCCACCACACTGACAGTATCCATCTTACCGGATAACCTCAACATAGTGTCAACGAAATTCCCACCGTGCGATCCAAAGAGCCAGGAGGTCCGTATGATCCGGTAGTCATTCAAATTCTCAATGATATTCCCCTCACCAAGCAACTTCGACTCACCATAAACATTAATAGGACATGTAAGGTCGGATTCTACGTATTCCTTTTTAGAACCATCAAAAACATAATCCGTGCTGAAATGCACAAGTTTAGCTCCAACCAGGAAACAGCCCTGCGCAATATAACCAGGTGCCTTCCCATTTACATCGAACGCAAGTTCCTTATTGTCCTCACAACCATCCACGTCAGTGTAAGCCGCAGCATTGATCACGACATCAGGATTGGTCATCTCGATGGTTTCAAGAACCAATTCCCTGTCAGTAATGTCAATATTACTATGCTTTAATGCAACAGCATCAGGAAAAACACTACAAAGGTCCGTGCCAAGCATCCCACCGGCACCGAAGATCAGTATTTTAATTTCTCCCACCACCATCGATTATCAACATACCACTTAGCAGTTTCCTTAAGCCCATCATTGAAATCGTATTCTGGCGCCCAGCCCATTTCCATTAACTTAGAACAATCGATCGAATACCTCAGATCATGCCCCGGACGGTCTTCAACATATTCGATCATTGAATCATTCTTACCAAGAATCTCAAGAAGCTTTTGTGTTATCACGAGGTTTGTTTTCTCAGCCCCGCCACCGATATTGTAAATTTCACCAATACTACCATTATGTAAAACAAAATCAACAGCCTTACAGTGGTCAAGCACATGGATCCAATCGCGTACATTCCGGCCGGTTCCATAGACAGGAACTTTTTTATTATCCACAAGATTTGTCACGAACAGCGGGATCAATTTCTCAGGATATTGATACGGTCCAAAATTATTGGTACATCTGGTAATGATCACAGGAAGATTATGAGTTATGTGATACGACTGCGCAAGCAGATCGGACCCTGCCTTGCTCGAAGAGTACGGACTTGATGGCGTCAGTATATCAGTTTCCTTAAAAGAACCATCAAGAATGCTCCCATAAACCTCATCAGTAGAAATATGTACAAACCTTTTGATATTGTGTTTCAATGCGCTTTCAAGAAGAGTATGGGTTCCCAGAACATTCGTCCTGACAAAAACCGAACCATCTTCAATTGAGCGGTCAACATGGCTCTCGGCTGCAAAATGAACCAAATGATCAACCCTTTGCACAACTTTGTTGACAACATCCGGATCACAGATATCGCCACAAACAAATGAATAATTCAGGTTATTCTCAACATCCTTCAGGTTATCCGGATTTCCGGCATACGTCATTTTATCAAGATTGATTATTTTGTAATCCGGGTACTTTCCCAGCATGTGCCTGATAAAGTTGCTCCCAATAAAACCAGACCCACCAGTGACTAAGAGATTCTTCATATTTGCACCATCCCCATTGATCATCCGTGTTTTAAACCAGGAGCAAGTCCCCAATCATAAGGGATCTCATTTGTGTCAGGAGGCAAACGGAATTCATCCGGCTCATCATAATTATACGGCAGTGTGGGAATGCTTAAAAAATACGCTGTTTCTGCTCCAATGGCCTTGAAACCATGATACACACCTGGTGGAACACTGATCAATATCGGATTTTTCTCACCCACAAACAATTCCATCAGTTTTTGATATGTTGGCGAATCCTCCCGCGCATCATACAATGCCACTTTCATCATCCCATGTAAACATGTGAAATTGTCAGTCTGTTTTTTGTGATAATGCCAGCCTTTGACAACTCCCGGATATGCAGTGGTCATATATACCTGTCCAAATTGCTGAAAATTTTCGTCATCACATCGCAAGATTTCCATTAGCCATCCCCGCTCATCCGGAACAACTTTGAGATATTTGATAACAACACCATCTATATTACTCATACTTTTCACCATTATAATATCTGGAAACACCAATTTATTTTATGTAAATGCTCTCGAATTATTTAGTATTGTCTACCAATTGTTCGGAGGCATTGGGATATCCGACCATGTTTTCATATATTTATAAATTTCATCTTCAGCAACCAAACATGCAGACCTCTTTGCCAGTATTTTTGAGATACCTTTAATGGCATCAATTTTAGATCTTATTATTACGACACCATGACCTTTCAAAATATAATATGGTATCACTGCAAGATTCCTGCCAATAATCCACGGCAATGATGTGATCAACAGTCGTGCCGGATAATTTTTAACACAATTCCATATTATGTTCCGATTTCCGTAATAAACCGTATAATCGCTAACATAGCCTGCAGTACCCCCATGTACGTGATACACTATCGCCTTTGGAACATAAAGACACTTCCAACCTCTAAGTCTGCCCCTGAATGCCAGATCGACGTCTTCCATATATGCATAAAAATCTTCATCAAATAATCCAATATCCTCCAACATAGATTTTCGGTACATAGCAGCACCGGCACAAGGACCAAAAACCTCGTCGATGGATTCATACTGCCCATTATCATGCTCAAACATACCCCGATCCCAACATGCTCCACTCCTTGAAATACAGATTCCTGTCGAGTTTATTAATTCCGCATTTTTCATAAACAGCATCTTTGATGCACACATTCCAACATTTGCATCAGAATTAATAGCACCCACAAGTTCTTCTACCCATCTTGAAGTGACTGTTGTATCATTGTTCAGTGTTGCTATCAATTGGCCTTTTGCGACTTTGATCCCAATATTATTGCCTTTTGCAAACCCTAAATTTTCATTATTGGTGATTATCTTAACAGATGGAAAATTTTTCATGATATATTCGCAAGACCCATCGCTTGAACCATTGTCCACAAAAATAATTTCAATTGCAGGATGTGTCTGTGCTAATAAGGAGGATAAACATTCATCCAAATACACCATCCCATTATAATTCACAATTATAACTGAAACTAAAGGGTTTTTTTCATTCATATTTATTTAGTATCGAACCCAATTTCATTCATCATATCATTCAAAAATCTATCCACATCAAATTTCCTTGCCTGTTCAATACATTTATCTTTGAACCTTGAGGGATATCTGGAAATTAACTGCACAGCATCTACAATCTCATTCACATCCGCATCTACAAGATAGCCGGTTGAACCATTGATAACAGTTTCCAGACAACCACCTTCATTCATACCAACCACTGCCTTTCCTGATGCCATTGCTTCAACAGGGGCCATACCAAAATCTTCTACAATAGATGTTATTATAAATCCTTTGCAGCGAGCATAGAGACTAATTAATTCATTTTCAGTTACAGTACCAAGCAAAATAACATTCTCAGACAAATTATTTTGTATATTGGAAGCATATGGGGAAGCATGATCACCTTTGGCATACCCACCTACGATTAATAGTCGTTCACGGGGCAACTTCTTAAAAGCTTCGATTTGTAATTCTACACGCTTTTCTGGATATAGCCGATTAACAGATAGCCAGAAATCCCCATAATCTTCAAATCGGAAGATAGAAATGTCAATTGGTGGATAGATTATTGTCGACTTTCTATTCAAATATTTTTTCATCCGTTTTTGCGTGCTGGCAGAATTCGCAACAATTTTGCAAACATGGGCCATATAATATTCATATATTCTTCGATAAAATCTCACCCAAAATCTAAATAGAATCGAATTAAGAAAAGACTGCTGCTGTATAAAAACATCATACAAATCGTAGAAAGTACGAATTGGTGCTGACTGGCAATATAAGAGATTCGGCCCATGCCTCTTCGCAGCAAAATGTGCCCAGTTTCCCGAAAATATAAAAAAATCATACTCCTTCGAATAATCACACATTGCAAACTTAAAAGAAGCCGAGATCTGCTTAAGCGGTGGCATCTTCACAGTCTCACCAAGACTGATAATATTCACATCCTCAAACCCCATCTTCCTTAAAGAATCAGCATCCACATCCGTAGTAATAACATCAGCACCAAGCCCACGCGCAAGTGTCAGCACCAGCTTCTCGCCGCCGCCAATAGCACCGATATAATCATGAAATATTGCAATCCTCATATCAGTTCCTCGTACAGTTCCCGTAGCTCATGAACAATCCCATCCCATTCATATCCTCGCGCCGCTTCTACTCCAGCTTTTCCCATCCTGCAGCGAAGTTCTTTATCCCACAACAATTCCCGCACAGCCCCCGCAATTGCGCGCGCATCAAGCTTAACAACAAATCCACATGCCTCATCAACTAATTCAGCCGCAGCATTATTCGCTTCATTAACCGTAACCACAGGCACGCCGCACGCAAACGCTTCTACTACCACCATCCCGAACCCCTCTCGGCTCGAGGGCAGCACCAGCACCTTAGAAGATTTCATGCGCGCGATCATCTCAGCATACTCCATGAAGTCAAAAAACCTGACATTGCCATCATCCAGTAGTTCACAGGATGCAGCAAGTTCCAGAAGCTGCTCCTTCTCAGGCCCGGTACCAATGATACAGCATTTAACATCAGGCATATCATCTTGAACCAGTTTCACAGCCTCCAGCAGTATATCCACATTCTTCTCCCTAATCAGCCGTCCTACGAACACCACGTCGCATGCCTCATTTGATGGCACAACTGTAGATATCGTTTCCTGATCCACACCATTTGGAACAAGACTGATCTTATTTCCATTTGGGCCGGGCGATTGCAGGTCTTTCTTCGTCATCTCTGACACCGCTACAATATTAGACGACAAAACCAAAACCAGTCGCTCCACAATTTTTCCAAAAAACCCCAATCGCCCCATATACTCGTACCAATGATCACCCCAGACTTCATGCCATGTAAAGACCACGGCCGTACTCCTGAAGACAGATACAAACTTCACACTGAAGCATGAAAAGTATGGAAACACACTCACATCAATAATATCAAACTTTTCCTTGAACATGTGCCACACCAGTTTCAGTGAGAACACCAGCGCCTCCGGGATCGACCGCCTGCCGTTAACATAAAGTTCCTGCGCTGCGCACACACCGTGCAACACCATGCCGTCATACTCAATAACGTCCTCACCATCCCACCAATTAATTCCAAATAGGTGAACCTCATCACCGCCCGCGGCAAGACGTGTTCCAATTTCATATATCCGCTTCTCTGCCCCGCCCTTTATCCACGGATACACAGCATCATATACAAATGCGATCTTCAATTCGATTCACCGATCAGTATCAATATCCAGCATAAGTACACTTAAGAATATCGACATGAAAATCATCTGCAACCCGATTGCTCCAAAGACCATTGCCATTATGGCAAATTCTATCTCAGACATTGAGCCATATCCTGACCTTATCCACGTAGACACTACACTGGCTCCCATAAACAGACCTGCTGCGACCACTAACCCTCCGGCCACCAGTTCCTTTTCAAGTGAATGGTAATTAAGAAGTTTTTTAAACCACCCTTCTTCACGTTCATACATACCGTGCACAAAACCGTGCGCCTTCATATAGATCCCAGTAGTCAGTATCTGGCTCCCTATGATAAGAAGCATGCTGCCTAAAATAAACGAATGAAGCCGTTTCTCAACCACATCTCCATTCAGTATGATAGTTGCCGTCAAAAATATTCCGAGAATAAATACAAACGCACCCGGCACAAAAAGAAACGGCATAGGCCGATACAGTATCATAAACCGTAGGTGGCGCCAACCATCCTGAAAAGATCTCAACTTTGATGGGGCATCCCTCACATAATAAGTAATTGGAACTTCTTTGATCCTCAAACCTTTATCAACTGCTTCAATAACCATCTCAGATGCCATTTCCATACCATGGGTCTTCATGTTCATTTTATTCAGGGCATCCCTTGTAAACGCCCTCATCCCACAATGGGCATCTGATATCCTGGTTTTGAATAAATAATTCAAAACCCATGTTAACAGTGGATTACCAATATATTGATGCAGTAAAGGCATAGCCCCTTTTTTTATGTTTCCTTTTAACCTGTTACCGATTACAAAATCAGCGTCACCCGATATCAAAAGGTCAAAAAACTTTGGTAATTCAAGTATGTCATAGGTATTGTCTGCATCCACGATGGCAATGTAATCTCCTTTAGAGCGTGACAATCCTGCAATGTATGCATTCCCATATCCTTTAACTGAATCAATTACAATTGCACCCATAGACCTTGCAATTTCAGCCGTCCTATCAGTCGAATTATCAACTACTATGATCTCTCCCTTAAGTTCATAATTATCAAAAACAGCCAATGAATTTTTAATACAAATTCCAATGGTCTTTTCCTCATTCATTGAAGGCATTACAATTGATATGGTAGGCATGCTATGCATATTGATATCTATAAATTATATATATTTTGTGATAATTAATAGGAAGTTATTTATTCAAACTTTGCAAATAAGAACTAAATGCATAATTATAATTTTTTTCTGAAAAGAAACACAAAATTATATTTTGTGTTAATATCCTCAGTTGCGATTTGTATCAGGCTATTATCATTCCCAAAAGTTTTTGTTGATAATACAGTTCATCTGATTGGTTTTGATTCTTATTACCATTTGAGAAGAATACAATTTACAACCACACACTTTCCAGACAATGTTAAATTTGACACATATATCAATTTCCCATATGGATTTGAGGTTGGATGGCCTCCTTTGTATGATCAGGTTATATCCTTTTTCGCCCTCATTGTGGGTTTTGGCTCACCTGACACATTAACTGTTGAATTAACAGCTGCATTTTTTCCAGTGATATTTGGAATATTGACGTTCATACCCTTGTATTTTTTAGTTTCAAAAATTTTCAACAAAGATGTTGCTTTAATAAGCGTAGGTGTATTAGCTATTTTACCAGGCCACATAAAACAATCACTTTTTGGTTACTGCGATCATCATGTTGCTGAGATACTTTTATCAACAGCAGCGTATGCATTCTTTGTAGCATCATTAAAACTCTCAAGTAGTGATCATATATTGTCAGCAGATATCAGGAAAATGCATTTTGAAAATTTTTTCACCAGACCTTTAATGTATGCCGTATGTGCAGGTATTTTATTGGCAGTTTCTTTACTAACGTGGATCGGTTCTCCAATTTTTATTGGTTTGATAGCTATTTATATGTTAATACAATTTACATCAGACATCAAAGAAAACAAATCATCTGAACATACTACAATAATATCCTCGGTTACATTGCTCGTAACTCTCATTTTAATAATACCTTTTGTAGTAAAAGAAGTTCGACCTGGGTTGGAAATGAGTCCGATGTTTCTGTCATGGTTTCAGGTTTCATTTGTTACATTTGTTATTATTTCAGTATTTACATTAAGCTTTATTTCCAGTTTTGTAAAAACTAAAAAAATTGTATGGTGGTACTTTCCTTTATTCATATTCATACTTGCAATAATTGGAATATTTCTGATCAAGATAATTTCTCCGTCACTATATTACTCATTAATTTCCGGATTCATATATTTGAGTGGAGGTGGAGAAATACTTGGAACCATCTCAGAGGCTCAACCTCTATTTTTTAATTCTGGCAATATTTTTACACTTTCCCCTGTCTGGTATTATTTTACATTTAGTTTTTTTATAGCTATATGGGCATTTGTAATTTGTATAAAAAATTTGGCTAAAGAACATTACCCACCTGAGACTGTGTTTTTTTTGGTTTGGACCATTGTCATTTTTTCACTCACCCTCTCACAAAGGCGTTTTATGTATCTTCTTTCAATTAACATTGCAATATTAACCGGTTATTTTATAATGATGAATCTTGAAAAATTAAAACATAAAAAACATTATAAAGTTTCATCGAAGAAATATAAAAGTGAAAAATATAGACAACGCGCAAAGATTGACACATGGAAAGGATTGAGGATTATTGCAATACTTATCATTATTATTTTGCCAAATCTATATGTAGGCATTTCTGCAGCAATTGATCCGGTAATACCTCATTCTGACTGGGAAGAATCTTTAAATTGGCTTAAAGAAAATACACCCCAAACCTCTTATTATGAGAATGCATCTGAAATGCCTGAATATGGTGTATTAAGTTGGTGGGACTACGGCAACTGGATCATCTATATTGCACATCGTCCGGTAGTTACAAATAATTTTCAACCTGGGTTAGACGACGCTGCGAGGTTTTTTATTGAATCTAATGAATCTGAAGCCATGGCAATATTAGATGCAAGAAGCGTTCGGTATGTGATTACAGTTGATGAATTAATATTATCGAAATTCAACTCAATAGCATCCATAGCAGGTAAAAATATTTATGATTATTATGATTCGAAGGAAATAGAAAATCGCAATTTAGTCACCACTATACGGTCTGGGAATGAAAGATTATGGCGTACTGCATTATGGTCAATGCATGTTAATGATGGATTATATTTCGGGCGGATGCGGCTCATATATGAATCGAATACTACAAGGACACGGAGTCCCCCGGTAAAATATGTAAAAATATTTGAATATGTAAATGGTGCAAATATTTTTGGGTTAGCCTCGCCTAATGAAACTGTAGTAGCCTATACAAATATTACTACTAACCGTGAAAGAACCTTCACTTATTATAATGGGGCCATTGCAAATGAAACGGGTTGGTTTAGAATACATGTGCCATATTCCAATTATGGGACTCTAGATAAGGGTTGGAAAATAGAACCATATACAATTCATGGCTTAGAAAGTAATGCCTCAAAGGAAGTTGTTATTTCTGAAGCTGAAATTATGAGCGGTAAAAATATTAGAGTTGATTTAATTGAGTTAATTCAGTAACTAACACTTTTATTCCATTCTATCTTCATAAAAGCTAGTTTTTACCTCTAATCGGGAAAAAAGGAATATTATTCACCATTTTATCATAGCAAGAAAGCACCCTCCGGGTGCAAATTAATTATAGCAATGGCTAAACATAGGATGTTTCCAGTCAGGTAATTTGCTTCCAAAACTAAGCTATCAAGACATCAGTCAACGAGACCGTTACATTATATGTTGGTATGATTTATCCTTTGCATACTTTCCAAGTAATAATATGAAATATCTATCGCAATTAGTGCGAAAAATCGCAAAGCTGCAGTTCGTGAGATTTGCCTTCATACTTCGATCAGAATAGTTGCCATGTAGAACTAATCATGGTAAATTTTAATCACCAACACGAATTGTAACGGTCTCCAGCCATCAAACACCTTATATATCATGATTGATAGTGTATCATAGGTGAACAAAATGGCCGGACTTATTATCTCCGAAAATTCAACAGCTGAAGAACTTGAACCCATAGCCTTGGCAATATATGGTACCATAGGACTTCCCATCACCATACGGAGCAAGAACCACAACGGTCTCAGGGTCGAGAACAGCAAAGTAGTTGACTACAACTACACAGGAGAATACCTGGAACAGACCTTAAATACAGGTAAGATCGTCCACGGTTTAGCCGGAAGCGGGCCGTATAAAGGCATGCCGGTCATAGTCTCACCTATAAAGAACCGTAACAGCGAGACCATCGCAGCAATGGGAACTGTAAACCTGTCAGGGTACATCGACCTGAAACGCTTTTAACCAGCATTTTCCTGCACAATCTCTCCAAGCCTCTCCATAAGGCTGTCCACTATCTTCATCTCACGACCGTAGTTCTCAAGGTCCCCTGTTTTAAGGTACATCTGGGCTTTTTCATAATGGGAGATAGTATCCTCCAGCAATTCAGTCAGTGTCATATCCCCAGTCCCGATCCCAACAGGAATAGGGGCAGCGGTTGACGTGACATTCACACCAATCACTTTCAGCAGTGCCTCTTCAAGCGAATCCTCCATAGCCACCCTGTTCTCGTACACCACCAGTATCTTCTTCAGTTCAGGGATGCTGGATGCAGACTCTGCCGAGATGTAAAGAGGTTCGATATAGAGTATGGAATCCTTTATTGGAATAACCAGCAAGTTACCCCTGATAACCTGTGAACCACCCTGGCTCCACAGGGTCAGGTCTTTTGAGATATCCTCATCCTGGTCTATCAGCGCCTCGATCTGGGCCGGACCGTAGATCAGTTTGTCTTTTGAGAACTCATACAGTATCTTCTGGCCGTATCGTGGAGGGTCCTGGTTCACTGCCATCCAGGCGATCATATTATCCTTGTTGACTGGTGTGAAAGGCAGCATCATTATGAAATCAGTGGAATCGTCTATTTCCAGCAGTACATTATAAGGCTCAATCTGTATCAATGAATTAGCATATTTCTCTTTTGCAAACTGCCACTTGTCCTCCCTGTTGTAGAACACCTCGGGCACCTTCATATGGTAATCAGTATAGATGGTGGATTGTATCTGGAACAGGTCAGAAGAATACCTGATATGCTGTTTCAGGTCAGCAGGCATTGAGTCTATCGGCTTAAATACACCAGGGAATATGCTTGAATAAGCAGTGAGCAACGGGTCATTTTCGATGATATAATAAGTGACGGTCCCGTTGTATGCATCAATGACAGCTTTTGTGGAGTCCTGGACATAGTTCACCCTGGTGTCACCGATCCAGAGGGGTTCTGAGTAGGGATACTTGTCAGTTGTCACAAGAGCATTGACCATCCAGTAAATATGTCCATCGTCCCCCACAATTGCATAAGCATCCGAATCCTGGAGCAAGTACGGGGCAATAAGGCCGGTGCGGTCCAGCACATCACGCTCGATATGCAGTTTGCTGTCCTCATCAATATCAGAGGATGTAAGTATCTTAAGTTCGCCCAGCGCCATGGTCGCAATGAGCTTATTTAGCCCACTCATACTGATCCCGCCTGTCCCGTCATATGTGTTGCCCACATTGGTATCGCCGCTGGGATAATCGAACTCATCCCTGCCCGTACCTGTAAAGATATACGTGTCTGTTTTTTCACCATAGTATATCCTGGGCTGCTCTATTGTCAGCGACGGAATATAACTTACAGGCGGGATGTTCTCAATATACATCTCTGGTAATCCCTGATCCACCACAAGGTTCACAGGGGACATGACCACCCCGATACCATGAGTATAAAGTACGTGTTTGTTTAGCCAGGTATCGGCCTTGCCGCGCAGCTGGTCATAGAATATCTCCCTTGCCGATAACCATACCTGGTGCTTGGTGCCGTTGATATAATACCTGTCCACATCCACGTCATTGAAGCCGTAATAAGTGCGTATCGCCTGTTTCTGCTGGTAGATGGTCTTGAGGGGACGGTAATCCCACAACCTGGCATTGATGATAGAAGGGTGCTCAAGGATATCATCGGTGAGGTTGTATGTCAGGGGATATTGCCTGACCTCGACCTCGTCAAGATCATAAGCGGTATTGGTCATAGCGATATTGTTCATGATATAGGGTCTTTCCAGTTCCAGTTCATTTGGCGTGACCTTGTATTCCTGGATGACCACAGTGGCGATTCCACCAAGGACTGAAATGAGTAGCATGGCAGCGATCATGCCTGCCAGTATCTTCGGGATCGATGGTACAGATGTGCTATCCAGCCATCCTGATACAAGTATCACCAGGGCCGAGAGTATGAAGATCGCAGCGAGTATAATAGGAATGTACTGCCTTATGGCCACATCGATATATCCTGCACCGTAGACTACGCCTGTTTCACTGTACAGGATATTGTAACGTCCCAGATACGTCCTGATGGCCAGGACTGCCAAAAAACCTCCCAGTACAATCCTGAAGTTCAAGGGTGCTTTCATCAACAGCTTCCAGTTGAAAGTTGCATACAGAACTGCCAGGACAAGAAGCCCCAGGAGCAGGACTGTGAGTGAATAGCTCAGAAGGAATTTGTAGAACGGCAGTTCGAACACATAAAAGGTTATATCATTATTGAAAATGGGGTCGGCTGTGCCAAAAGGTGTCCGGTTCAGGTACATCAGGACATTCAGCCATGAGCCTGAGGCCGCCAGTCCCTGTATTACTGAGATCATGATTATCAAAATAAGGGCCGGCATCTTTGCAGCCTTCACCCCTTTGGCCAGGTCACCTTTCGTCTCCATCTCAATGTATTCTTTTGGCTGCCCGGTGAAGAATTCCTGTTCCCACAGAGAGGTGATACTCCCTCCCATTTTCAGGAGGGTTTTAATCCCGGATTGGAGTATCAAAAACAGGATAAGTGCTGTCAGGATTGTAAAAACCACTAACATCAATATGCCCATCTTGTATTTAACAAGAAAAACGCTTGCATAGCCTAGTGAATCGAACCACAGGTAATCCAGGGCCAGCCTGGCCAAGGTAGGCAGTGTAAATATTGTTAATAGTATCAGCGCAAATATTGCTTCCCATTTATAGTTGAACTTTATAGCACATCCCTCCGAGCATAGTTATTAAATGATGGGTTACAGTATTTAAGTGTGGGGTTACAGTATTGCAGTATTGAAATGATGGGTTACAGTATAATTATTTCCCGCAGCACAAACCTCTCAACGGAGCAATTTAATGAGTCGCATCATCCTTCATGTGGATATGGACAGTTTTTATGCCTCAGTTGAACAGCGCCGGGCCCCATCCCTTAAAGGGCGTCCGGTTGTGGTGGGTTCTGACCCAAAAGGTGGGATTGGCAGAGGTGTGGTGAGCACCTGCTCATATGAAGCGCGGGAGTTCGGGATACATTCCGGAATGCCTATTTCCCAGGCTTACAAGCTGTGTCAGGATGCCGTATACCTGAGAGTGGATATGCAATTGTACAAGGAGGTTTCCTGCAGGGTCATGGAGATACTCAGGTCTGAAGCTGGCAGGTTCCAGCAAGTGAGCGTAGATGAGGCCTATCTAGACATCAGTGAAAAAGTCAGGGATCATGAAAGGGCAATAAAGATCGCTCAGGAGATCAAAGCAAAAATAAGGGCACAAGAGGGGCTTACGTGCTCTATCGGCATTGCCTCCACCAGGTCGGCTGCCAAGATAGCCTCGGACCTGGACAAGCCTGACGGCCTGACAGTAGTAGAACCGGACAGGGTGGCCGTGTTCCTGGAGCCACTGGAGGTACGCAGACTGCAAGGGATCGGTCGTAAGAACGAGGAGATACTGCATGGGCTGGGAATACAGACTATCGGGCAGTTGGCACGATTTGACAGGAACAAGCTGGTGGACGTGTTCGGCAAGTGGGGCACTGGAATGCATTTACTGGCGCAGGGAGTGGATGATAGTGAGGTGGAGGAGCGGGGTGCGGCCAGGTCCGTAAGCAGGGAGCACACCTTTGATGTGGATACTGGTGATACTGCGCTCTTGTACGGGGCTCTGGACAACATAGCCGGGCTGGTGCACAATTCATTGCAAAATATGGGGTTTTCATTCAGGACAGTATCTGTGAAAGTTCGGCAGGCTGATTTTACCACTTTTACCAGGGCCAGGACACTGTATCATGATACCAGGGACCCAGATACCATCAGACAGGTATCACATGAGCTTGCCATGGAGTTCTTTGATGGCAGAAAGATACGGCTTCTGGGTGTCAGGCTGTCAAATCTGGGCAAGAACAAACAGCGACAGACCACATTTGAAGATTTTATATAGAAATGAATTGGGGTAGAGAAATAAAAATTAGGGGACCTGAGCCCCCCGTTTTTTTTGCAAGAGAACAGATATACAAAGGCCTTATGGGGTGGGAGTGGGAGTATAGTAAAAAAAAGACCTCTGTATACCCTGCGACTCTTGGTTCGTTATTAAACGAACAATCTCTAAGATATTGCACATAATATATATCCGTTTTCAGATTAAATAAATTGTCAATGATTATACAGGATGAACAAATTGTCAATGAGTTCACAGTATAGACAGATTGGCTGGAACCAACATCATAAAGCGTTGTCAGGTCTGCCTTTCTGGTTAATATACAGCTGTTCAATTCTATCAAGTGTATCTGCTTCATCAGGACTCTTATCATCCCTCACCCTGACAAGCCTTGGAAAACGCAGTGCATAACCTGAATTGTAAGTCGGGCTTTTCTGGATTTCCTCAAAAGCGACTTCGAAAACTACTTGTGGCACGAATTCCAGTTCCTTGCCATTCTCAACTACAATGAGTTCCTTGAACCGTGCTGTCAGGTCTTCAAGCATATCGTCAGTAATACCTGTTCCCACTCTTCCAAGGGATAGAATACCACCTGATTCCGGCTCAATACATGCAAGCTGGAATGATCCTATAAATTTAACGCGCCGTCCTTCACCCCATTCCCCGCCGATAACCACCAGGTCCAGTGTCTCCATAAGTGGCTTGATCTTAAGCCAGTTCTTCCCACGCTTGCCAGGAGAATAAAGTGATTCCGGATTTTTCAGCATCACACCTTCATGACCCGCTTCCAAAGCTTCACGGTAAATATCATTGATATCCTTTACATCTGAAGTAATGACCTGCTCTGCAATCTTTAGTTTATCAGAGGGGTTCACACATTCAACCAGATGCTGTCTTCGCTGTACCAGAGTATTGTCAAACAGGCTCTCACCATTGAAATATAACACATCGAACAGATACAATTGTAGAGGTATTTGTTCCTTCACCACATCCACATCATACTTGCGCCTGAACCGTTTGAGTATCTGCTGGAAGGCTCCGGGCTTACCATCAGGACCCAACACAACTGCTTCCCCGTCAAGAAGGGCCGATTCCGCTGAAATTCCTTCCCTTACCATTTCCACTATATCAGGCAGGGAGTTTGTTACATCTTCCAGGCGCCGTGAATAAATAGAGATCTTATCTTTGTTCTTATGGATCTGCACCCTGGCACCGTCGAATTTCCATTCAACTGCCACTGAGCCCATTTCATTAACAACAGGTTCGATACCCAAGGATATCTGGGCCAGCATCATCCTAATGGGGCGACCCAGTTCCATGTCCAGGCCGGCCAGACCGTGTGTGCCGTTAAGTTTTGCTTCCCTTACAACAAGTCCAAGGTCATTGGTGAGCATATAGCCCCGTTCCACGGCATCTTTTGGTACATTGAAAGCTTTTGCAATGGAATCCCTGACAATTCCTTCACCCACCCCGATCCTCAGTTCCTCAATAGACAGCCGTGCCAGATATACGGCCTCAATTGGTGTGGCCCGGCCGAACAGGAACTGTAAGTTCCTTGCCCTGGATGACTGGGAGCCTTTGCCAGATGTAGTGGCAATATCAGAAAATCTTGTAAAAACGTCCAGTATGGATAGTACTGATTCCTCTTCCCCGAAAGCAGTAAGTGTGGATTGTGACTTCTTGGCTCCTGTCAGTGCTTCCCTGGCTGCAAGTCCCACATCCCCTGTCTCGCGTACCAGATTAATGATACCCTTTACAGGCACACCGGATGCCCTGGACAGGGAAGTATACAGCAAGCTGGGTCCGATACCAAGCTGCAATGGACTCCATACAGGGAACACCAGGCCCATAATGAACCTGGATACTATCTCAAGCTCATCATCTTCCACGCTGGAAAAAAATTCCGCCACTACCTGCGTCATTTCAAGGGAACCTGGGATGTTCTCGATACGCTGGCAAGTTTCGGCAAAATCCTGGAAACTGGTCATTCTCCCTTAATCTGGAATATGTTATCAAAACAGTTTCTATATTCCTGCAAAGGATTATGGGTCTATGGTCTATAATATCTGCCCCATGAAAGAGGAAATGACCAGTGTGGATGTGGCTGCCATTGTATCCGAGTTCAATAGCGGTACACCCTGTCTGCTGGATGCAAAGATAGGAAAGATATACCAGACAGATAATGATGAGATAAGGATCACTCTGGCCATATACGGGCAGGGCAGGCATAATCTGGTGATACAGGCTGGCAAGAGGATGAACCTCACCCGGTATCCGCGCCCGGCCCCCCAGTTGCCACAGGGGTTTCCCATGCTGCTTCGCAAACATATCACAGGGGGCAGGATAAAGCGTGTTTCCCAGCATGAGTTCGACCGGATCATCGAACTGGAAGTCATAAGGGCTGGAGTGACTACCAGGTTGATCTCCGAACTGTTTGCAAGGGGCAATATTATTCTTACCGATGACGAGGGCAGGATCCTGCAGCCTATGAAACCTGTCAGTTTCAGGGACCGGACGCTGCGCAGGGGCGAGATATATGAACTGCCCCCACTCCAGATGAGTCCGCTCGATGTATCACCCGGCGACCTTACCGGTATATTTAGTGAATCGGACAGCGATGTTGTGAGGACGCTGGCCACCAGGTTAAACATGGGTGGCGTGCTGGCCGAGGAAGTGTGCCTGCAGGCAGGTGTAGACAAGAATACACCTGCTTCGGAGATGTTGGATTTTGAGGGGCTGCATGCAGCGATGGGCAAGGTTTTCGGACCGATATCAGAAGGGAAACTTGAGCCACAGGTGGTGGTAAAGGACGGTAAGAACATTGATGTGCTGCCATTCGGACTTATGCGTTACCAGGGTTTTGATATCCAGAAGCTGGATAGTTTTAACCAGGCCATTGATGAATATTTCAGTGCTGGTATCGAGATTGCAGCCCAAAAAGTGGCAGTGGAGCAGAAAAAGGAAGGTGTGCTTGAGAGGAGGCTAAGACAGCAGCAACAGGCTATAGAGAAGTTCACGAAGCAGGCAGCCGGGTTTAAAGAAAAAGGGGAACTGCTGTATGCCCATTACCAGCCTGTAGAGGAGATTTTGAATATTATCACAGAGGCAAGGCAGCGGATGGGCTGGGATGAGATACGAAGCAGGCTGAAGGGTGCAGAGATTCCGCAGGCAAAGATGATCAGATCTATTGATCCTGGTTCAGGGAAACTTTCAGTGGAACTGGACGGTAAGAATGTGGATGTGGATATCAAGTTGACAGTGCCACAGAATGCACAGGTATATTATGATAAGGCAAAGAAGGTGGCAGGTAAAAGTTCCGGTGCCAGGCGTGCTATACTCCAGACTGAGGAACTTATCAGGAAGAAGCAGGAGCCTGTGCGCACCAGGCAGTTAAAGGGTAAGATCAAGGTAAAACCCCGCTGGTATGATAAGTTCAGGTGGTTCGAGTCCTCAGATGGCTTTTTGGTTATAGGGGGCAGGGATGCGGGCACTAATGAGGAAGTGGTTAAGAAGTATATGGAAAAGCGGGATATCTTCTTCCATACTGAAGCGCCTGGCTCGCCTGTGGTTGTTATCAAGACGGAAGGTAAGGAAGTACCGCAGACTACGCTTGATGAGGCTGCTATGTTTGTGGTCTCCAACTCGGGTGTGTGGAAGTCAGGCCGGGCTGATGGTGACTGTTACTGGGTGACGCCCGGGCAGGTGTCCAAGACCCCTGAGAGTGGTGAGTTCGTGCCGAGGGGTTCGTTTATTATCAGGGGCAAGCGAAATTATATGACTGCCTTGGTTGGGGCTGCGGTGGGGATCCAGCTTAAAGGGGCTGTGAGGCTGGTGGGCGGGCCGCCAGGGGTTGTGCGAAGGCTGGCGCAGTTTGTGGTCGAGGTGGAGCCAGGTGGGTTTAACCAGAACGATATTGCGAAGAAGGTCTACAAGATGCTGGTGGATGAGGTTGGGGACAGGCAGCTGGTGAAGTCGATCGCTTCGGCTGACAGGATTGCTATGATGCTGCCGCCTGGGGAGTCGGGGGTGAGGAAGGGGTGAGTGCATCACTCTGTCTGGCAAAACAATATATGTACAATGTGGTGTAATAGTTGAATAAATGTCCAGTGAAATAAAATCGTTTGTGGAACATAAGGCGCGATTGGTTACTATTTCGAGTGATGAATATGAATCTATGAAATCCACTCTGGAGATTTTGTCGGACCCCGAACTTATGCAGCAGATTGAAATGAGCAAAGAAGATTTCAAGGCCGGAAGATTCAAAGAACTTCGTGAAATTATGGATGAAAAGTGATATAGGTCATTTCATTTTTGGAAACAATATAGCCTTAATTGAATTTTTCATAAAGTGCTTCACTTCGATGATTTTTATTATCGCCCTTTTTTTATCTTATGGTGCTACCGCTAGGGAAGTTAAGTGTGGGGATTGAGTAAGATAGAAATTGCATTAATTATTAATACTATAGCCTATAACCTATAACACAATGACAACAATCCAGATAACCGACTCCACGCACCAGACCTTGAAGCAACTCAAAAAGAACCTTGGCTTGCCCACATACGAAGATGTCATCCAGTGGATGCTGAAAAAAACCCTGAAACAAAAAAAGTCAATGTACGGTGCCCTGGGGACAAAATCAATGGACGAAGTACTGGAAGGTCTACGGGATGAAGAAGACAGAATGTAAACTGATGGACTCATCTGCTTGGTTGTCCTACTTTTTCGCCACCAGCAAGCAGGTAAAACAGATTATTGAATCCAACAGTATGCTCTACACATCAGTAATATCCATCTTTGAGATTAAGCGGAAATTGATGAGGGACGGTTTTGAAGGGAATCTGGAAGGTGTTCTTACTTTCGTAGAAAACCGGAGTATAGTTATCAATCTCGATGAAGATATTTCCCGGTCTGCGGCAGACCTTTCTATCCAGTATAAACTACATGCTATGGATGCATTGATTTACGCCAGTGCAAAAGCCATGGATTCAGAACTTGTGACAGCCGATTCTGATTTTGAGAAACTTGGTGATGTGTTGATAGTCCTGCAGGAATTGTGATTTCAAACGGATTATTTACAAAAAATTAGACTGTGTAATTCACAAAATGTAGTGAATTAGATATCACAGTCATTCAATATCCTCTTTTAGTTCGTCTTCACCATACCTGATGAAGATGCCCATTTTGCCGAACTCATGAAGGATACCCCGAAGGGGAATCCTTGTAATATCAGAAGCTTCCCTGATTGTAATCTTTCCTTCTTTGTAGAGTTTGGCTGCAGCTTTTAGGTCGCTGTCGTGCTCACAATCCAAAAGAACTCGCTTTTTCAATTATAACCCCTCAACAACCTTCCGCACATCCTCATAAACACCCACATTGAGCCACATAACCAGTGCCTGTTTTTCAAGAGCAACCAGCCCCTCATTCCTGGATATTAACCCAACTTTTACCGCCCTGACAACCACACCAATAGAACCTGTAACCTCCAATCCCAGCACGGAAGCAAACCTCCTGGCAGCCAGATCGTCAATCAGGACCGGGCACTGCCAGCTTCTTGCCAGCATAATAGCCTCAGCCTCTCCCGCATCTATCCCTGCACTGTCTGCGATATCTTCTGCACTATCAATAGGGTCTTCAACAACAATCCATCCGTTCTCAATCTCCCCATCTATCAGAAAAGCATCCGCCTTCCCCTCTTCCTTCCCTTTGTCCACGACTTCCATCCTGACAGTACGGGGAATAAACACCCTGCCAAAAAGTAGCTTTAAAAGGTCCAACCTGCCGATTAGGGCAAGGTGGATTAAAGGACCTGAATTGCTAACTGTCATTTCTCCTGCAGCGCCCATTGGATGTCCACGTCCAGGTCCTCTTTTTCATACCTGAACGGAATATTTCGTACCTTCAGTTCCTCAAGGGCTGCCCTGTAGGTTATTCCTGCCTTACCTGCTGCCTTCCACAGGGATATCCTGCCCTCTGAATAGGATTCAAATGCTTTTTTAATGCGGTACTCCATCAAACCGTTCCCTATGAGCTTGCGAAGCATGGTGCCTTTGTCTATAAGTTCCTGCCCGGCCGCTTCTTCAATATCATGGATATATTGCTCTGGCAGCCGTACTGATATGGTCTTCATAGTTCGTTATTACAATTTATTATATCGTATACTTAACGGTTTTGCACGTTTTTAATTGATAAAATTGGCCATGGTATGATAAAATAGATATGGCGATGGTGAAATCGATTGCGGCGGCTGACAGGTTTGTTATGATACTGCCGCCGGGGGAGTTAAGGGTGAGTAGAACTTCAGGGTGTATGGATAACATCCAGATTAAGAAAAGGACTATCTGCACCATCTTTTCAAACAGACTTGTATTAAATCAAGTTTACTTGATTTGAACTCAAATTAACTTTTTAAAAAATATTATATGGGTTAGCAGTGTTAAAGGCAACCGAGAAAAATCCAATATGGAGCATCATACATGAGCATAATCGAAGAAGCACAAAAAGGCAATATTACAGAAGAGATGAAAACAGTGGCTGCGGTAGAGGGCGTCGAGCCAGATTTCGTGCGAAGAGGCGTTGCATCAGGAAGGATAGTGATCCCAGTAACCCCATACCGAGAGATCAAGCACTGCGGCATAGGCAAAGGCCTGACCACCAAGGTCAACGCCTCCATCGGCACATCCTCGGATATCATGGATATTGAAATGGAAGTAGAGAAAGCAAAAGCAGCAGAAGCTGCCGGAGCTGACACACTTATGGAACTATCCACTGGCGGCGACTTCCTTGAAATAAGGAGACGCGTCATCGAAGCCACATCATTGTCTGTCGGGTGTGTGCCCCTGTACCAAGCCTTTATTGAGGCTGCAATAAAATATGGCTCAGTAGTGGACATGAAAGAGGACGAATTGTTCAAGGCCACAGAAGACCAGGCAAAACTGGGCACGAATTTCATGGCCATACATACAGGTATCAACCTTATTACCATGGAGCGACTCAAAATACAGGGACGCTACGGCGGGCTGTGTTCCAGAGGCGGCGCATTCATGACCGCCTGGATGGTCCACAATGAAAAAGAGAACCCCCTGTACAGTGAGTTCGACTACCTGCTTGAGATAATGAAAGAGCACGAGGTCACACTGAGCATGGGCAACGGTATGCGGGCTGCTGCAGTGCATGATGCCACAGACAGGGCACAGATCCAGGAACTGGTCATGAACTCAGAGCTATCAGACAGGGCCCATGATGCTGGCGTGCAGGTCATAGTCGAGGGTCCGGGACATGTACCCATAGACGAGATAAAGACCAATGTGCAGTTAATGAAACGACTGAGTGGCGATAAACCATTCTACGTGCTGGGTCCATTGGTATCTGATATTGCACCCGGGTACGACCATATCGTGACCGCGATCGGTGCATCCATATCAAGTGCGGCAGGATGCGATTTCCTGTGCTACGTAACACCTGCGGAACATCTGGCACTGCCCAACGTGGAGGATGTGAGGGTCGGAGTGATCACATCCCGCATAGCTGCACATATCGGGGATATGATCAAGCTGGGCAAGCGCGACCAGGACCTTGCAATGGGCAGGGCGCGCCGTGACCTGGACTGGGAAAAGATGTATGAACTTGCTATCGACCCTGAACATGCCAGGCATATCAGGAACAGCAGGGCACCGGAAGATACCGAGGCATGCACCATGTGTGGCGATTACTGTGCATTGAAGATTGTTAAAGAGAATTTCGATATCGCAAAATAACTGCAATAACCAGGGCGTCGATGAGGCGCTCGTTTTTCTTTTTTCATAGTATATCAAGTATAATTTGATATACTTAAACAAATGCGTTTATACTTTCCTATACGTCAAGTAAATCCGAGCGTTAGCGAGGATTTTGTTCCTGTATTACAATGAAAAGTTAAGACATCATGAAAATTGGTTGTGTCCTATAAATCGTGACCTCTATATTAATTGAATTTGTTGATTTATGAAATAGTATTCATCAAGGAAGAGGGAACACGGATTCGACGGATACGCACGGATTTGGGATTTCTGATTCAAATCATTCTTTCCTATCATTCGTAAATATCACTCTTTTGAATTCGGGATTCTACCAAAATTTAATGATAGCCAGACTTCTTTATTAATAGCATAGACTTTGAAAAACAAACTGATGATTTTATCTGTTAATTCGGCGTGAAGCATTTTGTTTTATCCTTTCAGATTAAACACGAAAAACGAATTAATCGTATCCGTGTGCATCCGCATGATCAGTGAAATCCGTGTTCTAAATCATTTGCCCCCATTTATACTTTAAGCGAGAGAGGATTGAAAGTGATATAATTTTCAAAAAAAATGTCACAGAGTCCAGATGGTAAACCCATGATTTTCAAGAATCAAACAAATAAAGACATCAGGTCATAAAAAATAGGACACTACCTGAAAATTAACGCTATTGTAATATCTGTTCCAATTTATCAGCTGTCCTGTTAAGCTGGTAAAGTACGATTCCAAATTGTACATCAGGTACTGCGAAGATTGCCAAGTTGTATTTATTACCTATGCACAAGGCCACCAGGAGTTTATCCGGGCGTTCTATGCTTACCCGGTTTCTGAACCCCTCTTTTTTTGGAGATGTTTCTCCAGAAGAGAGCATATTAGAAATTTTTTTAAGAACACTTTTGTCCATGGAATCCGGTTTAATGGCAGAAATAAGTGTTCCATCCTTAGTTGCCAGACCTATATTAATTATCCAATCTTCATTTGAAAGTTCTTCTAAAACTGTATTTATCATATCTAGGGTAATATCATCAAAAATGGTTTCATCTGCTTTGAGCCCTTCTTGAGTTCCTGTATTTGCCACAGGGGAAATGTCAGATTCTTGTGCCCCCTCCTCTTTCTTCTCATCAATGTCCTGTACTACCGATAATCGCGTTATGAGATTTGGGTCTGTTATAAGATACCCGATGCGTTTAATTGCATGTTCTGACGTTTTCTTATTTTCAATTACTGGTTTTGGCGGCAACTTTTTCAGAACCGGTTCTTCCTGCGTTTTTTCAATATATTGGGTTTTTTTTAGATCAGATTTAATAATATCCTTAACAGTCAATATACCATTCTCGATATCAGCCTTTTCTTCTTCAGGAACCACTTCTTCCTGTTCTATGGGTTCCTGTTCAGATCCTTTGTTAACTTTCTGCCAGGACATCAGCCAGTTCTCCTAAATCATTACTTTCAGTTTTAATATCAATTAAACTTATAAAATCCTTTTCAAGATCATGCGGTTCTTCTTCAGGTTCTTCAGTTGTGACCTTATCTTCTACTTCAAACTTCTTTAGCACATCATGAGCTTCCTGCCTGACCGTTGTATCCGGATGTTTGTATGCAAGATCACTCAACACTTCACGGGATTCATCAATTAAATTAGGTGAGAACCTTGCGACATCTCCTATCAGCCTGGTTGCATACAGTCGTTCATCGATATGCAAACCGTGAAGACTTCTAATTAAATCCAGGGTATAATTTGAAAAGTATTCGGGATATGGTTTTGCTATAAGATCCAGAATATAAAATGAAGCTGAACGTATGTGTGTATTGGAATTGTTCAGCTTCTGTAAAAATATTTTTACAGATGGCTGCATCAGTTCCGGATAGTGCGAGGCAATCATACCCAAAATATCCATTGTTTTCAGCATATAATTTATATCAAGACTGTCCTCTTGAAATTCAAGTATCCTGATGATTGCATCAGATGAGTTTGCCAACAGGTCTGGCTCAACTTCAGCAATATTTAACATGACTTCAATTGCATAAAAGAAATTCTCAACCTTATCTGTCTGGATGATCCCCATCA
>Ga0255427_1006_pt1 | contig 52835 bp, 47 predicted proteins | sample ANMaggSeSYBR02D9_FD_182671 | JGI IMG/M metagenome (GOLD analysis project Ga0255427, IMG submission 182671) | Sediment cell enrichment communities from methane seep in Santa Monica Basin, California, United Staets - ANME aggregate JGI... | ecosystem: Environmental > Aquatic > Marine > Cold seeps >... | reverse complement strand
GTTTTTCCGAACCTCTCTGAGAAAAAAAGGGGGGGGGGTGAGAATTATCAGGATTTAAGAAAACGCTTGATATTCGCTCTTCATTTAAGATAATAACACAAAATAAAAATGTTGGTAAACCACAGAATGGGTATTGGGAATTGGGTAAATGATTTATTCGGGAAACTTTTACCTATTGAGCCAAAAATCGCTCAATTTAGGTTTTAATATTAAATTATGCCTTTAGCTCAAAAAACGGAAAAAAAATTTACTTACGCCGATTATGCTGCATGGCCGCATGATGAACGGTGGGAATTAATTGACGGAGAGGCATATAATATGAGTCCTGCACCATCTGTCCGTCATCAAAAGACAGTAAATAACATAAACATATTTCTTTCTACACATCCAAAGAAAAAAGATGAATGTTTTGTGGGCATTGCCCCCACCGATGTTGTCTTGTCCGAATACGATGTGGTACAGCCCGATGTCTTTGTTGTATGCGATGAAAAGAAAATCGCCGAAGCCAATATCCAGGGCGCTCCTGATCTGATTGTTGAGGTGTTGTCATCAGGTACAGCCATTAAGGATAAAAGAGAAAAGAAGAAGGTGTATGAAAAATACGTGGTAAAAGAGTATATTATTATTGATCCGCTTTTATTATATGCAGAACGTTTTCTATTGGAAAAAGATGGACATTACGGCAAAGAGGATATATTCGGATCCACGGAGATTTTGCCTTTAGCTTCTATGGAGGATATAAAGATTCCCCTGTGGGAAGTTTTTGAAGTAGTCGGGCCGGAGAAGCGGAAGATTTGAGCGCATAGATGAATAAATATCTTTCCAAAATTATATTTTTGTTACCGCTGATTCTGTTATTTACATCAACAGCGCACGCGGATTTTGGCCTTATGGTGGGCTCCTTCAAGAATAAGAAAAATGCGCAAAAATATCTCAACGAACTGATCCAGCAGAATTACCATGCCTTTATTCAGAAAATCCAGATTCCTGATAAAGGACTATGGCACAGGATTTGTGTGGGGCCGTTTGCCGCAAGGGATGAGGCGTTAGTCCAAAAAGAAATTCTGCGCTCTGACGGCTTTTCCGATATTATAGTTGTGGGAAGAAAAACTGAAACCAAATCCAAAAGCAATTCTGAAAAAAAGCAGGCGCCTGTCAAAGTTAAACATGAACCTGTGAATAACGGTTCTTCGCCTGAAAAGCAGCTCAACTTTTTGATCAAACGGCTTTTCGGGGTTCCGGATGAAGAACCGGATGAATTCCCCATAAAGGGTGATGTCTTAAAATATCTGAAAACTTATACGGGCCAGGGAGCTTATGGGATAGATAAGGATAAACTGTTTCCTGTCGACCAGGCAGTATCAGGAATTGCCAAACGAAACGAAAGAAAGCAAATACTGCTCGCTATTCGAGCCGAACTTGTTAGGCGGGGTTATCGTCGCAGAGATTTAAAAAAAGTTGCAATCCGCGGACTTGGAGATGGCGTGAGGGTTAATAATATTTTTTACGAGACAGATATCCGCGAGGCGCTGAATGAAATATCCGAACAAACTAATATCTCCATTATTATTGATGACACGGTTCAGGGCACGATAAACATCAAGTTTGAAAATACGCCGCTGGATGAAGCCCTGAAGAAGCTGTTGCTCCCAGGCGGTTTTTCTTTTCGGGAAATGGACGGCTATTATCTTGTGGGGTTTCCCCAGACCGGCAACCCTACGTTTAAACATTTGAGCAAAACAAAACTGATTCGACCTGTTTACATGAAACCGGGCGAAATAGCCAATTTATTATCAGATGATTACAAACCTTTTATTAAGGTAAATGATAATAATAATATAATAGTGATCACTTCTCCCCCCGGTATATCAAGACGTATATGTGATGATATTGCAGTGATTGACAGCAAGCCAGGCCAGATTATGCTCAAGGCTTTTATTGTCGATCTGACCTCAAGCGCCAAACGCGTTCTTGGCTTTGACTGGTGGCCGTCATTAGAGGCCGGAGTGAGGATAGGAGGAGAAAAACTGGATCTATCAGCCTCTCTTGAATCCGGGTTTAAATTTAGCCTGAAACATCCGGCAGATCTCCTTACCAACAATTTTGCCGTAAAATTTCATGCCTTGGTGGAATCCGGAGATGCAAAAGTCTGGGCTACTCCTAGGGTGGTAACAGTTGATGGGAAAAAGGCCGTTATTAATATTAGCTCCGAACAGATATTTTCAATTGTCTCCGGCCCTGAAAACTATCTCCAGGTTACTACCAAAGAAATGACATCCGGTGTAATACTTGAAATTACCCCGCGAGTTTCCGTTAATGGTGAAATATGCCTTACTATACACAAAGCAGAAGTCGGAACCATATCCAAATCCGGGGAAACAGGCGCCACAGGAAAACAACTCCCTGTTCTAACCAGGCGCAGCGTAAGTACTACAGTAGTGGTCAAGAATCAGGAAACAATTGTCATCGGAGGGCTTTTAGAAAAGCAATCCGACGGAGCCAGAAAAAGCATACCCGGTTTGGATAATGTCCCGGGCCTTAACAATACTGTTTTTGGTATGGAAAGTAAAAACAGGCAGGAACGCGATCTGATGATTTTTATTACTCCTATCATAGTGAATGAAAATATTCCCGATATGGAAAAGGAGGATTATCTGTGAAGTCAAGACAAATGACCTTGTTTTTTATAATTCTGTTTTTATGGCTTACAGCAGGATGCGCAAGCACCTTCCGCATCCAGGGGCAGACGGAAAAGGTTTTGCAGGAACGCGAGGCAAAGCTGAGCAGAGAATATATGGAAAAATTATCCATTATATCAGGCAGGCTTGACGGTAAGAACAAGGCAATAGTCAAGGGGCTGACTGAAACCCTGGATACAGCCCGAATTGCCCGCGAAATGTCGGAAGAAGCCCTGGCAATTGCAAGAGAAAATAAAAAGATGCTGGAGGGTAAAGAACAAGAGTCTTATGAAGAAGAGGAATCTGAAGAAGAATTTCAATTTACCCCCATGGAAGAATAGTTGCATAAATTAGCGCCCTTCGGGCGAGCTGTTAAGTTATTAAGCTGTTGAGCTCACCAGTTAAGAGTTACGAATCATTGAAATAGAGTTATAGTTTCTAATCTATTAATAAAATCGACCATTGGAACGATTTTTGCGTATAAATATAGCAAACATAGCATGAAACCAATAAAGATGAAAATTTTACAAAACAGAACATTGTTCAAAGGGTTCATAATAAGTCTAACTATATTAGCCCTTGCCAGCGGAAGAAATATAGCTTTTGCCGAGGTCGTCGTTGTGCCTGTCTCTCTGGGCTTTGAAGCAACCATGCCGGCTTCATCGCTTCAAAAATTGGTCTTTATCGGCAAAGGGCTTTCAAATCAGGTCATGTACAAAATTCTCCCGGCAGAAGGACCGGGCGGTATTTTACTGCCGGAAAAATTTAAGATCAAAACACCTTATACCGGTGATTTTCAGCCGCTTGATAAATTCCGGACAGTTCTTTCGGAAACTGAGGATGAGCAGACAGAGGCTTTGCTCTCCATCGAAATTGATTGGAATAACATCCCTGGTGTTTATAACACTCGTCTGGTCTCCAACAGCGGCGAGCGTGAAGTCCCGATTCAGGTTACGGTTTTGCCAAAAACTATTGTTTCTCTCAATCCGGCAAAATTTGATCTCATGCCTTCTGACATGAAGGCTCCAATTGTTGAGGAAATTCAGATTTTTGTGGCCTCAAACAGCAAGCAATGGCATCTTTATTGCATAACAGAACCTTTAACAAGGGAAGGTGGTACCGAACAAATAAATACAACCCGTGTTTATGTGAGACAATTATCGCCGGACGATTCATTGACATGGCACCGGTTAAACAAACCATTCGAGGTGGCCAAAGGCGGCCCAGGACCAAACCGAAAGGTTGCGACAATAGAATTAGCATTTGAATCTAAACGTGAAGATCGTCCGGGTCGTTATGAAGGAACTTTTAGATTTATGATTTACAATGCTCCTTAGAGTGAGGTCACAATGAAGCGCAAAATCTTTATTTCTATTTTGATAATAATCGGACTTTTTTTGTTGGAGCCTCTTGCCGTTGCCGAAGACTATAGCGAGTGGAAAGAAGGGGCCAGGCTTTCCGTTACGGCTGTCGTCGCTCCATATACAAGTGTAAAACTGTCTGTAAATGAAATTACATTCGATGTTAAAGGTGAACCGGGCGATTATGATGCCAATCAAAGCGTTTCGATTACAGTGGGAAGCAATCAATCAAAATGGAGTGTTCATGCAAAGGCAAACGAATTGATTCCTGAATCCGACAAAGCCTCTTCGCTTCCTTCATCAAGACTTGCCTTTTCTATAAATGATGAAAATGATTTTAAAGATTTGGGCCAAAACCGTTTGCTCATTGAAGGGGATGCAGCAAAACTGCCCACCGCTTTCACTCTTAATTTTCGTCTGACTACTGAATGGGAAGACCTTCCAGGCACGTATCGGGGCGATATTATATTCTCATTTCTTTCCAGTCCATAATGAATATATTACGAAGCTTGATAATAGTCTCTATTTTGACGTTACTCGTTGTTCTGCCGGCGTACGCAGAGGATGACCCACTGGTTCGTCTTACGGTAAAAGCAAAAATAAAATCAAATGTTCATATAGAATGGGAAAAACTGCCGGATACTGATCCGAGATATATTGCTTTTGCAAAAAACAGAACTACGCAAAGTGTGAAAAAGAACGAAAAAATAATTTTACTTCCTTTTGCTTTGCTTGTAAAACTTAGAACAAACGACCCGACAAAAATCGTAAAAATACATGTGGAAAATTTAAAATCAGAAGGAGGCAAGCGCATTATCCCTGTTGAAAAACTATCAGTTTCCATAAATGGTGGTTCTGACCAGTTTTTTATAGAAGATATTGCATTGCTTCAACAGCAAGAGGGAAGCGAGCTCAAAGAACTGGCACTTTTATTTTGTCTCCATACAACCATGCATGATAAGTCCGGCAAATATAGTGCAAATTTTAGCTTTATTACTTCCGATATTCCATAAAATGCATTTTTATAATCACATAAAGATAACCACCATCAAATCGCAAGCTCTTTTCCTGTTTGTTATCCCGATATTTCTTTTTTTTACGGATTACTGTGCAAAAGCCGGAACAGTGAATTTTACAGTATCCCCTTCAGTTATTGAGTTTGATGCGGTTCAGGGCGCTGTGAAAATGTTTCCTCTTTCTTTATACAATCAGGGAACATCAGCGCTTGAAATTCGTATGTCTGTGAGTGATTTTGTGTTGGATCCAAACGGCGCATCGCGGCTCGTTCTGTCAGACGGAAAAACTCATCATTGGGCCCAATATGTAAAATTAGATTCCAAATCCTTTAAGGTTGAGCCAGGAGAAGGGCATACTGTTCGAGCTGTTGTAAATGTGCCACGAGGCAAGCCTGGCGGCGGGTATTTTGCGGTTGTTTTTTATGCAAGGCCTGAAACTGTCAAAAAGCAGAAACGACGATCAGGCGGAGTTGTGCTTGGTGCCCGGTTGGCAACGCTTTTTATCGGCGAAATCAGCCGAACAGGATCTCACCGAGGACGTATCATATCTGCCGAAGTTAACCCGGGGCCTTATTCTACTGAAAATCCACTTTCAATGAGAATTATGGTTGAGAATACCGGCACTACACATATCAAGGTAAAAGGTTCGATCACCTTACGTAATGAGCAGGGTAAGGTAATTGATCGAGTTCATCTTGAAAGCGGAAGCGGGTTGATATTACCGAATGGCAGGCGTTATTTTCAAGGATTCTGGCCGCTTGCCCATAAATTTCCGAACGAGAAAGTCACGGCTGATATCAAATTTCGTTTCCCGGGAGGAAATGTCCGCAAAAGCCTTCCTCTTCCCCTTGATTTTCAAAAATGATTCGACTTACCTTCTTCACCAAATCCAGCGGTCTGATCTGAAATCCAAAGAACAGATCACGGATATGAACTTCGGCGCATACAAAAAACCGCGTAAAATCATCAAGACCTTTTTCAAGAAAAAGAAGTAGAGGATTGAGAGGAATCAATTTTTATACAGTTCCATGGCCGATTCCAGGGTCTCGTTCCACCTGGATGCAGGTAAGGCCATCTTCTTTTCAAGGCGGATGGCTTCCTCTTTAAATTCTTTTGAATAGATTTTTCTTTTTTTATTGCTTGACACCTCCGATACTATAAATTAAATGAGCTATTTAAGGTGTCAATATATTTAGGACAATCCACCTAACATAAAAAGGAGAAAAAAAATGAAAAAGACTTTATTAAGATTGATGGCGATAGCCATGAGCATGCTTTTTATCGCAGGGCCGGTAATGGCAGGGGACAACGCTGTTCAGACAGTAAGCTATACGGTGAACGCGATTAATGATATTTCGGTATCCGGAGATCCGGCTCCGATGAATGTTTCTACAGCCAGTGCGGGTTCTGAGCCGGATGAGGTCTCGGATGCTACAACTACATATGCAATAACGACAAACGGCGGTACTGATGCAAAAAAGATTACGGCAGGCATAAATACTGCTATGCCAAGTGGCGTTACACTTAAGATTAATCTTGCTGCTCCAGCAGACGCAACCAGTTTAAACGATGTAGATATTTCTAATGCCACTGCTGCGGTAGATGTCGTAACTGCCATAGATTCAATAGCTGAATCTGGTAAGACCATAACCTACAAGCTCAGTGCCACGATAGCCGCCGGTGAGGTTTCAGACAGCAAGATAGTCACCCTTACCATTGCAGACTTTTAATTGGGGTTAAGATTTAGAAAAAAGGCGGGTCTTTTACAGACCCGCCTTTTTTGTGCCCGCTTTTTAGACATACCCGGTTTTCTCCTCTGAGCTCACGAAAGGGTAAGTGCCTGAAAAAAATACTTGATTTAGTGCCGCAATCCGTTAGAATTAAATATCTACCCTTACCCAAAAAAGAGGAGAAGGAAAACAGATGAAGAGACTGAAATTCCTTTTGCTGGCAGCAGCGCTTGCCCTTGCATTAAACAGGACGGCCCTGGGAGCGGACGTCGGCACCCATCTCATGACCTTCGATTTTCAGGCCATCAATGAGATTGAAGTGACAGGGTCTCCTATTTTGACCGTTGCCTCGGCAGTTGCAGGTGAACAGCCTCAGGAGGTCACTGACAGTTTATCCACATGCGCCATAACCACAAATGGCGCCAACAAGAGGATTACGGCGAGCATTGACACGGCCATGCCGGCATACGTTACGCTCAAGGTATGTGTTGCCGCCCCGTCGGGCAGCGGCACAAGCCAGGGTTGTGTGACCCTCACCACCTCAGCGTCCAACGTTGTGACAGGCATAAGCCATGTGGCTGACAGCAGCCCGACAATAACTTACAAGCTGAGCGCCGATGTACAGGCGGGTGTGCTTTCCACCGACGCAAGGACCGTTACCTTTACCCTTTCAGATTGAGAGATCCCCGGCCTGCCGGAGAAAGAGCAATAAAATGAGATTTTCAATCAGAACCTTCATCATATTTCTTTTGGCTCCTTTGTTTTTTGTACCCAAAACGGCCTACGCTGATATATCTATTACAGTGATCGGCAACTGGTCTGAAACAATTGACAAAAACGACTTATTGTCCGGAGCCGGGAGCGATCTACAAAGCACTTACACCAGCGCTTCAGGGCAAGTATCGATCGATATCAGAGGTACAAAGGGAATAAATGATGCCTGGCGCATTGATATACGGAAGGTGGATAATAACTGGAGCAACAACCTTCATCCATATGTCATGAGAACCTCTGATGGCAAAGGTGGAAGAGTCAGCGGCGGTACTTCTTATCAAGAGGTAACAGATATCAATACTCCGTTTTTTTCCGGTTCCGGGATGGTGAAAGGCATAAATATACAGTTGAGACTGACGGGGGCCTCTATTCAAATTCGCCCATCTTCCTATTCCACCGTACTCTACTACACAGTCGTTGATATCCAATAAGGAGGACTTTTATGAGATCTAAAACAGGAATAATTCTCATGGGCTTGTTTTTTTGTTTGATCATGCCCTGTGTATCCGTGGCAGGGGTGTCTGTTACAAGCGGCCTGACGTATGAAAAGGAAAACCAGGCGGGAGAAACCTACCAAGGAGTCATCCAGCTCAGGAACACGGGAGAAGATCCTCAAGAGGTAAAGATCTACCAGGCCGATTACCTTTTTTTCTGTGACGGAAGAAATATCTATGGTGAACCCGGGAAGGACCCCCGGTCCAACGCCGACTGGATAACCTTTAGCCCGCATCGCCTTACAATTCTACCCAAAAGCACATCGCAAGTCAACTATACCCTTGAAGTCCCAGATGATAAGACTCTAACCGGAACCTACTGGAGCATGATTATGATTGAGGGTATTTCTTCAAGTTCGCCCGAGGTGGCCAGGCAGGAGAAAGATAAAATCACATTTGGCATAAGCCAGGTCATACGTTACGGCGCCCAGATGATAACGCAGATTGGCGATACCGGCGCCCGCAAACTTAAATTCTTAAAAACAAGGCTTTTGAAAGAAGATAAAGAAAGGATTTTACAGGTTGATATAGAAAACATAGGGGAAAGATTGCTCAGGCCGGCTTTATGGGCCGAGCTTTATGATGAAAAAGGGAAGTCTATTGGCAAGTTTGAAGGTGCAAAGATAGGTGTTTATCCCACTACTTCCGTCAGGTTCAGGATTGACCTGAGCCAGGTGCCCAAAGGCAAATACAAGGCCCTGGTTGTAGCGGACTGCGGCGGTGACGATCTGTTTGGGGCTACCTATACCCTTAAGTTCGAATAGATGCCAAGATTGAAGAGAAATCTCTTTATCCTGCTGATTGTTTCTCATTTCTTATTTATTGCCGGCACGCTTGAGGCCCGGCAGAGAGGTGTACAGGTCAGGATAAGCGGGCAGGAATTATTTGAAACTGAGCCAAAAAACGTTGTAACAACCACTTTTGAAGTAACCAATACCTCAGATGAAGTGCTGGAATTCATATCACATGTAAAACTTCCTGAGGGATGGAAACTTATCATACCCTCATTTCCTTTCCGCCTTGCTCCAAATAGTACCGAAATAAGGCTTGTCAGCTTTTTTATCCCCCAGACAGTCTTAGCCGGCAAATATGAGATAATCTGTCGGGTCAGTTTGGTCAAATATCCCTCCATCAGTGACTTTGCCAGGATCTTTGTGAAGGTTCTCCCTGTCACAAAGCTGCAGGCCGAATTTCTGCAAGCCCCGGAAAGCGTTATCGCCGGGGAGCCTTACGAAGCCATCTTTTCAGTGATTAATGCCAGCAATGCAGAAAACAGGGTCGTAATTAATGTCCAAAGCGGTCAGGACCTGCCGTACACCGTTGTTCCTGACAAAATAACGCTCGCCCCGGGAGAATCAAAGACCGTCAAAGTGACCGTAAAAACCGATGAAAAGCTCAGAAAGGGTTTTAAGCATCACCTCAAGTTGACGGTCCAGTCCGTTGAGGATGAAAAAATGAGAGGCCAGGCAAGGTGCGCTGTAAACATTATCCCTAAGATAACGGGAGAGGTGGATCGTTTTCATAAAATTCCTGCAAAGATAACCTTCAGGTCAGTAGGACAAAGGGATGAAGAGAAAAAGACCGGGTTTCAGGGTGAATTCTCAGGGAGAGGAAAACTGAGCGAAGAAGGGGAAGATGAGATTGAGTTCCTGTTCCGGGGGCCTGACACCCTTGAAGAGGTTTCAATGTTTGGGGAGCGTGACAGGTATTTTGCCGGGTACCGGGGCGAGGATGCTGACGTTCTTCTGGGCGATAATTATTACTCTCTTTCACGCCTAACCGAGCAGAGTCTTGACGGCAGGGGGGTTGAGGCTGGGCTGGTCTTAGGCGGTTTTGGATTTAGGTGCTATCATATGAAAACAAGGTGGCTTGATCCGGAAAAGAAAGAGACAGCCCTTCATTTTGATTATCTGTTTCGCGACACGTACAAAATTGGTCTCAATCTGTTCAAAAAAAAAAGCGATATAGAAGATGCTCAAATTGCAAGCCTGCAAGGGAAACTTGAGCCTTTTGAAAATACGAACATTGAATTTGAAGCATCATACGGGAAAGATGGTAACAGGAATGACAACGCATACTGGCTCAACCTTTACGGCTCTCCTGAGTGGGGCGGATCTTATCGTTTGGAATACATCTACGCAGAACCCGATTTTCCAGGCTATTATCAGGACAAGGAGTATATCTCAGGCAATTTATTTTTTCCCATAAGAAAGCATTTCACCCTGAATACCACCCTCCGTCAGGAGAAGAATAATCTTGATATGGATCCTTCGATTGAATCGGCCGCGATAGAAAGGTTTGGTTTGTTAGGACTGAACTACATATTTAAGACAGGAACAACCATTTCAATTGAGTCACGATATCGTACTCGTGAAGACCGTTTCCCGGAGCCGGATTTCGATTACAGGGAGCTGACTTTCAGGGGCCGGGTAGGACAGAGTTTCAAAAAGCTCTTTTTTAATGTCTCTGCCGAATTGGGAAAAACAAAGGACAGGCTGAATGACCAAACAGTTGATGTGGGAATATATGAAGGCACTGCCTATTTTATGCCGACTCGTAATCAAACTTATGGGGGTTATGTACGCTACAGCAGGCGTGGGAATCCTGAGGACGAAGTCAGGGTCACCATAAACACAGGCCTGACCGGCTCTTTCAAGATAGGTAAAAGGGCAAACGTCAATCTCAAACTTGAAAAATATGATTGCATAGGGACTGATTTCGGAGATCGGCATAACCTTGATTTGGCTTTGAGTTATCTATTCTCCAATAAGATCAGGGTCTCTGCTCGCGGTCGTCATGCCATGTATAGCAGGAATTCTGATCAGGAGGACGAAACCGCTTTTGTTGTTGAGTTTACCGTTCCGTTCGGCCTGCCCGTTGGTAGGAAAAGAAGTATCGGTATGCTTGAGGGGTCTGTCCGTGATCAAGAGACCGGTCAACCGATTCAAAATGCCATCCTCCGCCTGAGTGGCGCCACCGCGGTAACGGATAGCAACGGCGAATTTACCTTCCCTGCCCTGAAACCAGGGGCATTCTACCTAAACATCGACAGCGCAAGCATCGGTCTTGAGCAGATTCCCGTGGAAAAAACCCCTCTTAAAGTGGATATTGAGGGCGGAAAAGAGACTTCAATTGAAATAGGGATAACAAAAAGTGCCGATCTTATGGGCAAGGTCATGGTCTATGGATTTGCAAAAGAAGATTATCTGCAAAAAGAATACGCAGTTCATAAGGGTAAGGACAGGGCTATTCCCAAAGACACTGAAACGGACATTGTTGAAGAGTATGGCCTGGCGAATGTCCTTTTGGAGTTCAAAAGCGAGTTAGAGATATGGCGCGTGCTTACTGACAGGAAAGGTCGGTTTAGTTTTGACGACGTGCGACCTGGGCAATGGTCTCTTGTCGTGTATGCTGACAATTTGCCTGAATATCACTACCTTGAAAAAAATACCTTTGAAATCGAGCTGGCAGCCGGTGATAAAAAGGAAATGCTGATAAGGGTTTTGCCGAGGAAGCGTACTATCCAGGTTATTGAGGAGGGTGGAACTTTGATTGAAGAAGAGGAGAAATAATGCGAACCCCAACACAACAAAGGGGGCGTTATGTTGCAAGTTCAGTTTTCTTAACGGTTTAAAAAATTCAAAAAAATTCTTGACAAACTTATTTTTATAATAAATAAATCATATTTTTTGTGATGGCGGTAAGCCATAGATGACTATAGATAATCGGTTTATTACTTTGAGGCTGGTTCATGAAACTATGTCTCTTAGGAACGTGGACGAATTAACTTCCTCAAGTAGGCGCACAGATTTGGGTCGAATTTGTTCGATCTCAGATCACAAAAGTTGAAGGAATAGCGAGCTATTTCAATATTTTTGTGATCTGAGATCGGACAAAGGCGGCCTGAAGCTGTGATGTATAGTTGGGGAAGTTATTTCGTCCACGTTCCTTATTAACCATGGAGGATTGGATTGAGATGATGTAAATTCTGTTTTCTAATTCTGAAATCGTAGTTAATAATATAGCAGATCCCCATATGGTATAATTTCCAATGCGGGATTTTTTATTTTCAGTTTTTGTAATATTATAAATTCAGGGTAAAAACATTATGGAAAAGACTTCTCACAAAGTTAGAAACATAGGCATAAGCGCACACATTGATTCAGGTAAGACCACGCTTACCGAAAGGATTCTCTTTTACTCCAAACGCATACATGCAATACATGACGTGAAAGGGAAAGATGGTATTGGCGCAACAATGGATTCCATGGAGCTTGAAAAGGAGCGCGGTATAACTATAGCTTCAGCGGCAACATATTGTGAATGGCAGGACCATGAGATCAATATCATTGATACCCCGGGGCATGTTGATTTTACAATAGAGGTAGAAAGAGCTTTAAAAGTCCTTGACGGTGCAATACTTGTTCTGTGCTCTGTGGGCGGTGTTCAGTCACAGTCCATTACTGTTGATCAGCAGATGAAGCGGTATAAAGTGCCTTGTCTGGCCTTTATCAATAAATGTGACAGGAGCGGAGCCAACCCTTCCCGTGTAATCGAACAGCTCAAGAACAAGCTTGGGCACAATGCGGTTGCCATGCAGATTCCAGTAGGGCTTGAAGCGGATTTTGAAGGTGTGGTTGACCTGGTTTCTATGAAGGTTGTTTATTTTGATGGTATAAATGGAGAAAATATTCGTGTTGAAGATATTCCCGAAAGCCTTTTGCCGGAAGCCGTTGGAAAGCGTGAAGAACTGATTGATGTTGCTTCCATGTTTTCAGACGAGCTCATGGAGGCAGCTCTTGAAGATAAAATTACGGATCAACTCCTTATTTCTGCTGTGCGAACAGGTACAATTGCCCGCGAAATAACTCCCGTTTTTATAGGATCAGCCTATAAAAACAAGGGTGTTCAGCCGATTCTTGATGCACTAACAAGTCTTTTGCCATGTCCATCAGAGATAGAAAATCATGCCCTTGATCTGAGTAATAATGAGGCTGAAGTAATTCTTTCCAATGATCCACAAAAACCGTTAGTTGCTTATGCTTTTAAGATAGAAGAAGGACAGTACGGGCAGCTTACCTATGTGCGTGTTTATCAGGGAACGCTTGCAAAGGGAGATACAATTTTTAATATCAGGACCGGAAAAAAGGTAAAAGTCGGCAGAGTTGCTCGCATGCATGCAAACCAGATGGAGGATATTGGAAAAATCTCGGCAGGATATATAGGGGCTCTTTTTGGTATTGATTGTGCTTCAGGCGATACTTTTGTGTCTAAAGATATTAATCTTACCATGACATCCATGTTTATACCCGAACCGGTTATTTCGCTTGCCATTATTCCTAAAGATAGTACGGCTGAAATCAATATGTCTAAAGCCCTGAACCGTTTTTCCAAGGAAGATCCGACCTTTATAACATATGTAAGTGAGGAGACAGGCGATACAATTATTTCAGGAATGGGAGAGCTGCACCTTGATGTATATATTGAAAGGATGCGTCGCGAGTACAACGCAGAAGTTACAACCGGTACTCCTACCGTATCTTATAGAGAAACTATTACGAGACTGGCTGAATTCAACTATACACATAAAAAACAGACAGGTGGCGCCGGGCAGTTTGGCCGTGTAGCTGGTTATATGGAGCCGGTTATTGAAGAAGAATTTATATTTGAAAACAAAATTACCGGTGGATCAATTCCAACACAGTTTATTTCTGCATGTGAAAAGGGATTCAGAAAGTGTCTTGCAAAAGGACCTAAAATGGAATTTCCAGTTACCGGTTTAAAAATTGTTATCAATGACGGACAATCTCATTCTGTTGATTCGTCAGAGATGGCATTCCAGGCGGCTGCCCGTGGAGCGTTTCTGGAAGGTTATGCAAAGGCCAAACCGGTTATTCATGAGCCTATAATGAAAGTCGTGGTTGAGACACCTACAGAATATCAAGGCGCCGCTATGGGTTCTCTTAACCAGAGGCGGGGAATAATTCTTGCTTCTCAGGACGAAGGTTACATGTGTGTTATTGAGGCTCAGGTTCCACTTGCGGAGATGTTTGGTTATTCCACGGTATTGAGATCGTTAACTCAAGGCAAAGCTCAGTTTACCATGGAATTTTGTACATATAAAAAGGTTCCCAATTCGGTTGCCGAAGAGCTGGCAAAAAAGGCAGCAGAAGAAAAGAAGAATGTTGCATAGCAATTTAGTATTGGTTCACGGTTCACGGTTGATCAAAATATAAGACCGTTAACTGTAAACCGACAACCGATAACCGTGGACTGTTACAAAGAAAGGAATTTCAATATGTTAAAAAAGGAGTTAATCTTCCGTAATCCTCTAAGGCTTATGGGCCATAAAACAGAGAATATTCTTCAGCCGGGAGGGTTTGGTGCTGTGCTGGCGCGAGCTGGTTTAGGCAAAACAGCGATACTTGTGCAGTTGGCCATGGATAGTCTTCTGAGAAGCAAAAATGTTCTTCATATAAGTTTGGATGATTCAGTAAAAAAAGTGTGCCTGTGGTATGAAGAGGTGTTCCGAAATATTGCAGATCAATATAATATTAGTCAGATAGAGCAGTTATGGGAGACCATAGTGTCTCACCGGCTTATAATGACATTTAAGGTAGATGGTTTTAGCGTACCAAAACTTGAGGAAAGGCTAACCGATCTGATAGAGCAGAAAATTTTTTTACCGCAGGTAATTCTTATTGATGGCCTTCCATTTGATAAAGACATAAAAAAATCTTTAACAGAATTAAAAAAACTTGCTGAAAACAGTTCTATGCATGTCTGGTTTACAGTAAGGACGCACCGCCATGATGAACCTGGTCCGGATGGTATGCCGGCTTCTCTTTTGCACCTGGCTGATCTTTTTGATATTATTATTCAGCTTCAACCCGAAGGAAAAGAAATTCATGTTAAAGCGCTAAAAGGAGGACTTGAAGCTTGTAATTATCCTGAATTGCTTCTTGACCCTTCTACTATGTTAGTAAAAGGATAGCTTTGTCAAATCCAGGTTATCATCACTGTTCCAATTACTATTAAAATTATTCCAAACAGCCTGTAAGTTTGGTCCGAGGCTGTATTTAAATACCAGTTCCTGATATTATCAAAAGATTTTTTTGGGTTAAAAATAACAAAAACCCCCTTGCAGATAGCAATAATTCCAAGAAATAGTATAAACCAGAAGCCTTGCGCCTGAAATGCGGAAATAATGAGCAGAAGACCTATTGTAATTGCTGAAGCTGCAATAATTTTTTCATAACTTTTAGTCAGCACATTTTTAAGCAGATCTCTGTATTGTATAGTATAAAGAATCAAACATGAACCTGACGCAATACAACTAAAACTGATAAGATAGAGAAACCATTTCATTGCCGATGCACTCCTTTCACGGTTAACGGTTTACAGTTAACGGTTTACAGTTAACAGTTGCTCAAAATATAAGACTGATAGCCATTAGCAGTTAGCTCTTAGCAGTTAGCTAAAGGCTAATTGCTAAAAGCTAACTGCTAAAAATCTTCGATTTGAGAATAGCATCCAACTGACTATAATTTCAGGTGCTTTGAGTTTTCGTCCAGACACTAATTATAGATTCTTATTCAGCCTTTCAAGATTTTCCCTTACTGATGTCATACCAGGATCCAAAGCCAGGGCTTTTTGATACATCCCGATTGCCATGTTAAGGTCTCCTTTTTCTCGGTAATTTGAACCAAGACTGGCATAATCAATAGCAGAAAAAGGATCGATTTCAACAGCCATTTTAAGGTTTTCAATAGACTTGTCATAGTCTTTAATCATAAAATATGAAAACCCGAGAGTATTATAAATTTCTTTCACATTGTTTTCCGTTTCCCTGGCTCTTTCCAATTCATCTATGGCCTGTTCATACTTCCCAAGGTTATTGAAGCATGTTCCTGTATAAATCAAAATCCTGATCCGGTCATCATGTTGAGGCTTGGATTGCAAGGCCTTTGAAAATTCCTCAAGGGCTGTTACATAGTCTCCTGTTTCAAAATAACAAAGCCCTTTATAAAAATGGAAAAAGTACTGACCCTGATATGCTATCTCAACACTTTCAAACGCTTTAAGAGCCTGATCGTACTGTCCGATTTTTGTATATCCAAGGCCAAGTCGGAAATAAACAGAATCGGTTTCTTCAATTGGAGAAAGATTCAGGGATTGCTTAAAGTTTTTTACGGCCTGAAAATCGTCTCCTGACTCTTGGCGCAACATTCCAAGATGATAGAGCAATGCTCCTGTCTGTTGGTTCGTTGAAGGCGACATCGGCAACCCTACAGAAGAACCAATTACCTGTTCTCTGCATCCAAGGCAGTCCCTTTTCGACTTATCTTGTTGATAATAATCGGCCAAAAATTCTTTCTGGCTGTGCGTTTCATAAATTTTTGCCGGACTTTCATTTTTGAGAAATGCTTCCATGCAACTGTAAACATTACAATCTTGAGCTGAGATAATCAGGGAATCAGGGCAAGGCCCTGTCATAGATAAGTCGTTAATTTCTATCTTGTCCAATGAATCATCAAGAATATCCTGGCGAAATAGATTGCAAACCACGTCTGTCATTTTTTTGGAATTTCCGATGCCGTAGTAAACCTTGTCCGTCAAAGACAGAAGCTTTTCATCCTCTGCCAGATTTAAAGTGCCTTTGTTCAGATAAAGACTGGGCAACAAAAAAGACTTTTTTAGCTCATCAAGCAGGTCTATAAGTTGGCTGGGCCTGACCTGGTCATCAGGAACAAAAACCGGCAGCAATATGAGTCTTGGCAGTTCCTGGTGCCTGTAGCCTTCCTGGTCAAATTTGTCAGTCGACTGTTTCAGATATTTGTAACATAGCCGTATGTTATCCATGTCTGATGGTGGGGCAGGATGGACAATATGAACATAAAGTCTGGCAAAGAGGTGCTCGCTGAGAAACTTGTTGATATTTTTCTGGATACGTTCCACCTGGGGCATGCTGTCAGAAAGATTTTCCGAAACAAGATAAATATTTGATGTCAGGTTAAGATGTGAATAGAGGAACGATAACGTCTGCAAAATCCATTCAAGATTTCCTTGATCCTGTTCGTCAAGTATTACATATATTTTTTTAAAGGCAGGCTTGATCATTGTTTTGTTGTTCCGTTCACGACACAATTCGTTTCCCACCATCCAGGGAATTGGCTTGCCACATTTGTTGAATTTTGTGTAACTCACGTCGGCCCATGTGATCGGTTTCGTAGTGAGATCCAATAGACAGATAGGCTGGACGGTTGTTGTTCAACGGACGGATATTGTAGTCCTCATAGTGTCGAGCCATATGTGTGCCAAAATAAATTTGCAATTGCTGGGAGTTTGTATTGCCCATTATCTTGACCTTGTTTTTCTTCACAAACTCCAGGGTTTTCATCGCATCCTCAAAGGTTTCATAAGGAAGGCCGTATATGGTGAAAAGTTCAACTTCTATATCATGGTTCTGTGCAAGTCTAATTGCATCTGCTACCTTTTCAGTAGTTATATTCTTACCAAGCCTTGACAGAACACGTTCTGAAGCAGACTCAAGTCCAAAGGCAATCGTCCTTACACCTGCTCTTTTCATCTTTTTCAGCAATTCCGGGGTTACAAGATCCGCACGAGTTTGCAACCATATTTCGGGTTCAAGACTTTCTTTTAAGATATTATCAAGAATTTCTATAAGCCGTGACGGCCTATAAGAAATATTAGGATCAGCAAACCAAAATCTGTTTACACCTTTTTTTCTTATCCATCTAATTTCTTCAACAACTCTTTCAACGGAATGAAAGCTTATTTTGTGTTTGAAGGCATTGGGGGTGTAACAGTATATGCAGTGGTGCGGACAACCGCGGGATGTCAGCATAATTGCCTCCCTCATGCGTGAGTAATCAAAAACGTCACTCAGATATGCTGAGGGATAACGATCTAAATCTGTGTAGCCTTCAAGTTCCGGTGTATCAAAAACAGCATTATTGTCATCTTTGTAACTAGCGCCGGAAAAATTCAAAAAGGGCGTTCCATTTTCAATAGCTCGCGCAATTCCCAGCAACGTAAGCTCGCCAGGAGATCGGCATATATAATCCACATCAGGTAGCTCTGCAAAAGCTGCCGAAGGCATGAAGGTTGCCTGAGGGCCGCCAATAGCTATCTTAATGTTATTGTCAATCGATTTTATGAATTTGGCAAGTCCTGTTATATATAACATAATTCTCTGGTAGGCGGAAAACCCAACCAGGGAAGGTTTAAAGGTGCTGATAAGCTCTTGGAAAGCTGAACTGGATAAGGAGGTGTTCTGTCCGATAGTCAATATTTTTACACAAAAGCCTTTGGATTTGAGGAAAGACGCAATATATCCCAGTGAGATAGGTGTTGTTTCCTGCACAAAAGGATTTATTTCAATCAGCAGAATGTTCATAGAGAAAAGTTTTATAGGAAACAGACAGGTTAATGTCAAGGTAAAACATGACGGTCTGTAATTCCAAATGAAATTGCTCGGAAAATTGAAGAAATAATTGTTTAAAGTAACATTTTAGGATGTAATAAAGAAAAATGGGAATTAAAAGGGTATGGCAGAAATATAGGGGCAAACCAAAGTAGGGTCATGTCAACTCTCTAATGTCGGATAAAGACGCGACAATTTTATCCGGGCATCCTTTGCTGTAAAATGCCAGTTGACCTTAGCATTTTTGTTGTTTCTGAAATTTACCTTTATCACACCCAAGCAATACCAACGCATTGAGAATCTTCTGTGATCTGTGCTTGCCTTTGGAAGTGAGTGCGCCAAGATTCTTCCGCTCATTTTCTGTAAGTGTCATGATGTATTTCTTCATATTCAACCCACTTGTTTTGATTATAATAAAATTATATCTCACTCTATACGACATTACAAGCTTGACTTGACACTATTTGGGTGTTTTGAAAAAATCTTCTATTCCCTTGCTTATACTTTTAGCAAAATTAGATAAAACTTTTTCGTCCTTCAGCTCTTTTTCGTCGGCAGGGTTGCTTATGTAACCGGCTTCTATAAGTACTGCCGGCATATCTGCGCCGGATAGCACTATGACAGGTGCGCCTTGGACCTTGCATTTTGCAAATCCTATATGTTCATTAATGCGATTTTTCACTGATTCAGCTAAAAAATGACTTGTTGTTTTGTGCCTGTTTTGGATATTATGCCACTGGGTCTGGATATTATTGCTTTTGATTGCTTTTAATGTCGCTCTTTCAAAAATATTTGCGCCAGATATTTTTTTATAGTAATAAATACATATGCCGCTTGCTTTGTGTAAAAAGCTTCCACCGAAGTGTATGCTGATAAAAAGATCTGCTTTTAGATGGTTGGCTGTATCAATTCTGCCGGGGATATCAAGCCAGTAGTCATCTGTTCTCGTGAGAAAGACCCTGTATTTATCTTTAAGTTCTTTTGCAATAATATCGGCGAGTTTTAAACTTAGTGTTTTTTCATAAGTCCCATTCATACCCTGAACGCCTTTATCATGTCCTCCATGGCCGGGATCTAATATAATAATTTTTTCGTTATTATAACTTGTCTTTTTTGCCATTACTTCTGCTGTGTCGGCCATAATTAGCAGGGCAAATGACATTAATATCGCAATATAACGATAAGTTGAAAACATGTTGCAATATACCGACATAAAAGCTATTTTTCCAATTTTACTTGACACAAATGCTGTTTAATATTATTTTTCATAAATTATGTTATTCAAATTCCGTTCCCTTAATTCCTATCAATACTATAGGCGTTATAGGCGGTAAACTTGAGTACGTTAGTTTAATATTATTAAGCGTAATGTCAAATATAAAACCTAAGTTGAGCGATTTTTTACTCGACCTGCACCAATCTCTTGCGCATCAAGGACTTGCGAAAAGTCTCGACATATCCATTGGTATGCCTACGCTTTTCGCAAACCTTGCTGCATCAAGATCTTGGCACATTTCTTCGCAAAAAATCGCTCAACTTAGGTTAAAAAATGCGAGAGTGGCGGAATTGGTAGACGCACTGGACTTAGGATCCAGCTCTGGTAACAGATTGGGAGTTCAACTCTCCCCTCTCGCACCAGTCAAAATTAAATTTATTGGAAAGGAAAATTATGCAAGTTACAGTTGAAGATCTGAGTACCGTTAAAAAGGTACTGCATATTGAAATCCCTCAAAAGGTTGTTGTCGGTGAGCTGGACAAGGCTTATAAGGACTTGAAGAAAAATGCCAAGGTAAAGGGTTTCCGGCCGGGAAAGACTCCTAGGACGGTTTTGGAAAGGTTATATAAAAAGGATGTTAATGCCGATGTTTCTTCAAAATTAATTCAGAAATCCCTTATAGATGCTCTCAAGGAGGCAGAGCTGAACATCGTTGGAAGACCTGAGGTTGAGCCTCCTATCGCGGATGGAAAGGGACCATACAAATATGATGCTACTGTTGAGATAGAGCCTGAAATTGAAACTGTTGAGTTCAAGGGATTAACTCTTAAGAAAAATCTATACAAGGTTAGTGCTGAAGAAATGGATGCACAGCTTAAAATGCTTCAGAAAAACCTGGCTCAACAAAAAACTCTCGAAGAAGATCGTCCGGCGCGGGAGGGAGATTTTGTCCTTGTAGATTATGAAGGATTTAAAGACGGCAAGCCATTTGCGGAAACTCAGAAAACCGAGAATTTTACATTAAAAATAGGTGATGGTCCTATTTTAAAAGAGTTTGATGAACAATTAATTGGTATGAGCGCTGGTGAAACCAGAGAAGTTAAGGTGCATTTTCCTGAAGATTATTTTAATAATAAAGTTGCCGGCCTTGAAGTAACATTTAATGTAAAACTAAATGGAATAAGGGAAGTTGTGCTCCCTACAATTGATGATGAGTTTGCAAAAGATCTTGGTCAATATGAAACATTGAAACAGTTGAAGGATGAAATAAGGAACAATTTAATAAAAGGTTATGAAAAGAGATCCGAGCAGGAAGTACAAGAGCAGGTTTTCACTGCATTGTTTGAGAAAGTAAACTTTGAGGTGCCTGATTCTTTGATTGATTTTGAGCTTGGGGGCATAATTGAAGAAGTTGAGAGGACTCTTACATACCATGGCTCGTCCTTGGAAGAGCGCAGTCTGACAAAAGAAGATCTTGCTGAAAAATATCGGGATACCGCTGAAAAACAGGTAAGACGTCGTCTGATCCTAAAAAAAATAGTTAAGCAGGAAAATCTAACCCTTTCTGACGAAGATCTGGAAAACGGTTATAAGGATATGGCTGAAGCCTTTAACAGACCTGTTGAAGAAATAAAAAATTTTTACGAGCAGAAAGGTAGTAATATTGAAGTTTTTAAAACATCGCTACTTGAAAAAAAAGCTTTAAAGCTTATTATTGAAAACAGCAGCCAGGAAATTGTGGAGCCTGAATTGGAATCAAAAAATAAAGGAGAATAGTCTTGCCATTAATACCCATGGTAATTGAACAAAGCAGCAGAGGAGAACGTGCCTATGATATTTACTCCAGGCTGCTCAAGGACAGAATAATTTTTCTTGGATCACCTATGAATGATGAGATCGCAAATCTTTTAATTGCGCAGCTCCTTTTTCTTGAATCAGAAGATCCTGATAAGGATATAAATTTTTATATAAACTCCCCCGGTGGATTAGTTACGGCCGGTTTGGCTGTATATGATACCATGCAGTACATTAAACCTGATATTGCAACAGTATGTGTGGGGCAGGCTGCCAGTATGGGTGCGCTTTTACTTACTGCCGGTACAAAAGGAAAGCGTTATTCCCTGCCTAACTCGAGAATTTTAATCCACCAGCCTATGGGGGGGTTTCAGGGGCAGGCCTCGGATATTGCAATCCAGGCCAAAGAAATCCTTCGCATGAAGGAAACCCTGAATAAAATATTAGCATTTCATACAGGCAAGGAACTTGAACAAATACAGCTTGATACTGATCGGGATTTCTTCATGGCAGGTGATGAGGCAAAGGAATACGGGCTCATAGATCACGTAATCATTAACAGGGATGACTTTGACCATTTAGAAAAAGTGGAGGCGTAAAATGGCAAAAAAAGGGGACATGAACGATAATCTTTTCTGTTCATTTTGCGGCAAAAATCAGAAGGAAGTTACCAAGCTGATTGCCGGACCGGCAGTATATATATGCGATGAGTGCATTCAGCTTTGCAGCGAAATTATTGATGAGGAAAGCGAAAAAGCCACAGGAGAAACAGAGCAGATCTTAGCTCCAAAAGAAATTACAGCAATGCTTGATGATTATGTGATTGAACAGGATACTGCAAAAAAGGTTCTTTCCGTTGCTGTTTACAATCATTATAAAAGGCTGGATTCTTCGGTTGGAACAGGAGATATAGAAATCCAGAAAAGCAATATTCTTCTGATAGGGCCTACCGGCTGCGGAAAGACTTTGCTTGCACAGACACTCGCCAGATTTCTTAATGTTCCTTTTACAATAGCAGATGCCACAAGCCTTACGGAAGCAGGATATGTCGGTGAAGATGTTGAAAATATTATCCTTTCATTACTCCAAAATGCCGATTACGATGTTGAGAAGGCCAAGCGGGGAATCGTTTATATTGATGAAATTGACAAGATTGCACAAAAGTCCGACAATCCTTCTATTACACGTGATGTCTCAGGAGAAGGAGTTCAGCAGGCATTATTAAAGATTGTGGAGGGGACCACTGCAAGTGTTCCGCCTAAGGGGGGCAGAAAGCATCCTCAGCAGGATTTTGTAAAGGTTGATACTTCCAACATACTTTTTATTTGCGGTGGAACCTTTACCGGCCTTGAACAGATAATCAAGCGTCGGCTCGGCTCAAAAGTTATGGGTTTTGGCGCAGAAATTCTCAAGCAGAAAGAAAAAAGTATTGGAGATATCCTTAGAATGGTTCAACCTGATGACCTTGTAAAATTTGGTCTTATTCCGGAATTTGTCGGTCGTTTGCCGGTAATTGCTACACTTGATGAATTAAATGATGTTGCGCTGATCAGAATACTTAAAGAACCAAAGAATGCTTTGATCAAGCAGTTCAAAAAACTTTTTGAGTTTGAAGGAGTAAACCTGAGATTTACAGACAGCGCTATTGCGGCTATTGCCAAGGAGTCCTCGAAACGAAAATCAGGTGCAAGAGGACTTCGCTCAATACTGGAGAACTGTATGTTAGATATTATGTTTGAAATTCCTTCTATCGAAAATGTAAAGGAATGCGTGATAGGTGAAGATGTTGTGCTGAATAAGGAAGCTCCGATCCTGTTGTATGAGCAGACAAAGAAACAGGCGTAGATTAGTGGTCAGTATTAATAATAATTGTAACCGTTCACGGCTTGAAACTTGAAATTGGGGAGAACAGTACGAAAGCATGAAGGCCAAATTTCTAATTTCAATGTTCCGTGAACGCTAACTAATAATTTAACCTAAGTTGAGCGATTTTTTACTCGATCTGCACCAATCTCTTGCGCATCAAGGGCTTGCGAAAAGTCTCGACATATCCATTGGTATGTCTCCGATTTTCGCAAACCTTGCTGCATCAAGACCTTGGCACATTTCCTCGCAAAAAATCGCTCAACTTAGGTTTAACCAAAAAAAATATTAAAAATGATAAATTTACCAAAAATTTTAAAGGAACACATGCAGGAACAGCCAAAACAAAAGCTCCCGCTTTTACCTTTAAGAGATATCGTGGTTTTTCCTCATATGGTGGCTCCTCTTTTTGTTGGACGGACAAAATCTATAAATGCGCTTGCCGATGCAATGAATAAAGACAAGAATATTTTTCTTGCCTCACAGAAAAAGGTAGGTATTGATAATCCCCGGGAGAAGGATATTAATTCTATTGGTGTTTTTGGGAAAGTGCTTCAACTGCTTAAGCTTCCTGACGGCACGGTAAAGGCTCTTGTTGAGGGAAAGTCAAGGGGACGTATAAAGCGCTTTATTCAGGATAATGACTTTTTCAGCGCGGATGTTGAGCTGGTAGTTGAGACGGAAATTTCAGTTGCAGAAGGTGTTGCGCTTAGCAGGGCTGTTATTGAAAGCTTTGAAGAATATGTCAATCTGTCAAAAAATATTTCTAAAGAACTTGTGGGCAATATCTCCGCCATATCCAATCCATCTCAGTTGGCAGATACCGTAGCTGCTCATTTTTCATTCAAAATCGATGATAAACAGCATCTTCTGGAAATCTTTTCTCCCGGCAAGCGGCTTTCTATCCTTCTTGGCCTGATAAAAATGGAGATTGATATTTTTAATATGGATAAGAGGATAAAATCAAGCGTAAAGGAGCAGATGGAGAAAACTCAGAAGAGTTATTATTTGAATGAGCAGATGCGGGCCATAAGAAAGGAGATGGGAGCTGAAGAAGACCCAGGAGCTGAACTAAAAGAACTTGAAAAGCAGATCAAACGGAAGAGAATGTCTAAGGAGGCGGCAGCTAAGGCAAGACAAGAATTCAGAAAACTCAAGATGATGACTCCAATGTCGGCTGAAGCAACTGTTGTTCGAAACTATATTGAATGGATGATAAGTCTTCCCTGGTTTGACCGCAGCAGGGTGCGCAATAATCTTGATGAAGCAGAAAAAATTCTAAATGAAGATCACTACGGTCTTGAGAAACCAAAGGAACGTATACTTGAATATCTTGCGGTCCAGGCACTTGTCAAAAAGGTACGCGGTCCTATACTTTGTTTTGTCGGCCCTCCTGGTGTTGGGAAGACTTCGCTTGCCAAATCTGTTGCAAGAGCTACAGGAAGAAAATTTGTTCGTCTTTCACTGGGAGGCGTCAGGGATGAAGCGGAAATTCGCGGACACAGGCGTACTTATATAGGCGCAATGCCCGGTAAAATCATCCAGTCCCTGAAAAAAGTCGGCGTAAATAATCCGGTATTCTGTCTCGATGAAGTAGATAAAATGAGTATGGATTTTCGTGGCGACCCTTCAGCCGCTCTTCTTGAGGTACTTGATCCGGAACAGAATTTCAGCTTTAATGATCATTACTTAGATGTGGACTATGATCTTACAGATATTCTTTTTATCACAACCGCAAATACCTTGCCGGATATACCTCTTCCTCTTCAGGACAGGATGGAAATTATACGCCTGCCAGGCTATACTGAATTTGAAAAATATCATATAGCCAAGAATTTTCTTATAACTAAACAAATAAGTATGAACGGGCTTGAAGGTAAGAATATAGGGTTTTCGAAAAACTCAATTTATTCAATTATACGGCTTTACACTCGTGAAGCCGGTGTAAGGAATTTAGAGCGTGAGATTGCTTCCATATGCCGCAAGCTTTCACGTAAGGTTGTAAAAAATAGAGATAAAAATACATTTAATATAACAGAAAAATCTTTGCAAAAATACTTGGGGCCTCCTCGTTTCAGGCATGGTCAGGTGGAGGAAAAGGATCAGATAGGTATCGTTACAGGACTTGCCTGGACACAGGTGGGGGGTGAGCTGCTTTGTATTGAAACTTTGATTATGCCTGGTAAGGGTGAGCTTATCATGACCGGCAAACTGGGAGATGTAATGAAAGAATCCGCCCAGGCTGCCGTAAGCTATGTCCGCTCACGCGCCGATAGACTTATGATTGATAACGAGTTTTACAAGAAGTATGATATTCATATACATGTTCCTGAAGGAGCCATACCAAAGGACGGCCCTTCTGCAGGCATTTCTCTATGCACATCCATAGTCTCAGCCCTGACGAAAAGGCCTGTTTACCGGGATATTGCCATGACCGGAGAGATCACTCTACGTGGAAGAATACTCACCATTGGGGGATTAAAAGAAAAAATTCTGGCTGCCCATAGAGGGGGAATTAAAAAAGTAATTATTCCCAAAGAAAACGAAAAAGATATAAAGGAAATACCCTCTATAATATTAAAGCAGATAGACATTGTTATGGCGGATCATATGGATGATGTTTTGTCTTATTCTCTGGTCCTTAATGAGGGAGATACACTTTTTAAGAAAGATGATATTTCTTTTGAAATGATGCAGGAGCCAAAAAATATCGAGCATGGCGCAGCTATTATTTAATCTTGACATCGCGTTAATTAATTAGTACTAAATACCTTTTTTAAAAAAGATATAAGGGAATCTTTGAAAAATGTTCAAAGCTTTCATAAGGTCAGTTATGTTAAAAGCGTTTGGGCGGGTAGCTCAGTTGGGAGAGCATCGGCCTTACAAGCCGAGGGTCACAGGTTCAAGCCCTGTTCCGCCTACCATATAAGTTATAAAGATTTTGGCAGGCATAACGACGAACTTATATTTTGGGGGCGTAGCTCAGCTTTGGTTAGAGCGCCGGCCTGTCAAGCCGGAGGTCGCGAGTTCAAGTCTCGTCGTCCCCGCCAATAAATTCAAACAAACCCCTTATCATCTTCCTTCGTTTATTCGATCTCCATGGCAGAACAAAACACAAAGCAAGCTTTTTGAGGCGTAGATTATCGAAGTAATTACTACAGTAAAAAAGATGCAGGAATACTCCGACCGCATGCGTCGTCTTGATAAGACAATTGCGTTTGTTCCAACCATGGGATATCTCCATGAAGGACATCTTTCTCTTATAAGAAAAGGTCGAGAGATCGGAGATAGCCTTGTAGTGAGTATTTTTGTAAATCCGGTTCAATTTGCTCCTGGAGAAGATTTTGAGAATTATCCCAGAGATCTTCAAAGAGATCTTGATCTTGCCCGAAAAAATGGTGCGGATGTAGTGTTTACTCCAGATGATAAGGAATTATATTCAAATGATTATCAGACATATGTAAATCTTAAAGAACTTCCAAATCATCTTTGCGGCATTTCAAGGCCAATATTTTTTTCAGGAGTCGTAACTGTTGTAACGAAATTATTTAATATTGTTAAACCTCATTTTGCCATTTTCGGCCAGAAAGATTATCAGCAGCTAGTTATAATCCGGCAGATGGTTTGTGATCTGAATTTCGATATTGAAATAATTGGAGCTGAAACGCTCAGGGAGCATGACGGTCTTGCCATGAGTTCAAGAAACGTTTATCTGACTTCCGGGCAGAGAAATTCAGCACTATGCCTTTACAAATCGCTGCAAAAGGCTCAAGCTCTTCTAAGTAGCGGTATAAATGATTCGGAAAAAATTATTGATTCAGCTTCGGAAATAATAAAGTCCGGGACAAATACCGAAATTGACTATATTGCTATATGCGACCCCAAAACACTTATTGATATTAAAAAAATAGACAGGCAGGTTTTAATGGCTCTTGCCGTCAAGGTAGTAAAAACGCGTCTTATAGACAACACTATTCTTAACCCATAGAAAAAATTAGTAATATTGCACTGATACGAATATTTCCAGATTTAAAAAGGAGACATTTATGAGCAAAGAACAATTCTTTTTTACTTCAGAATCTGTTACTGAAGGGCATCCTGATAAGGTTGCCGACCGAATATCAGATTCTATTCTTGATGCCATTATTGAGAAAGATAAAAATTGCAGGGTTGCATGTGAAACTCTTGTAACAACAGGTCTGGCATTTATCGCAGGTGAAATTACAACTGAATGTTATGTTGATATACCTCAGATTGTTCGGGAAACAATTCGTGATATAGGATACCATTCTTCCAAGATGGGATTTGACTGGCAAACATGCTCGGTAATTACCAGCATAGACCATCAATCGCCCGATATCGCTCAGGGTGTAAATATAGGTGAGGGCTTGTTCAAGGACCAGGGCGCAGGAGATCAAGGGCTTATGTTTGGGTTTGCAACCGATGAAACTCCTGAATTAATGCCGATGTCCATAATATATGCTCATAAGCTATGCCGTCGTTTATCAAAGCTTAGAAAGAACGGTTCTCTTGATTTTCTCCGGCCTGACGGGAAATCCCAGGTTACAATCGAATATGAAAATGGTTCGCCAAAACGTGTTGATGCCGTGGTGATAGCCGCACAGCACAAACCAGACATAGAATATGAAGAACTGAGAGAAGCCATCATAGAAGAAGTAATAAAAAAGGTTATACCCAAAGAAATGAGAGATGGGGATACCAATTATTTTATAAATGCTACAGGCAAGTTTGTAGTTGGCGGTCCCATGGGAGACTGTGGTCTTACGGGCAGAAAAATCATTGTTGATACTTATGGCGGTCAGGGCAGCCATGGCGGCGGATGCTTTTCAGGAAAGGATCCTTCCAAGGTTGATCGCAGCGCATCTTACATGGGCAGGCATATTGCAAAAAATGTTGTTGCAGCCGGTCTATCAAAAAAATGTGAGGTGCAGATAGCATATGCCATAGGAGTGGCGGAGCCGGTTTCTGTTATGGTAGATCTTATGGGCACGGGAGTTGTACCCAAATCCAGAGTTAAAGAAATAATTAAAGAGGTTTTTGATTTAAGGCCTGCAGCAATAATTGAATATCTTGATCTTTTGCGGCCGATATATAAGAATACCTCGGCATATGGCCACTTCGGCCGGACTGAGCCGGAATTTACCTGGGAAAAAACAAACATGAAAGATATTATTAGAGAAAAAGCAGGACTATAAGGGCTATAAAGGAGATAATAAGATATAATGAATTATGATATTAAGGATATTAAGCTTGCAAAGCAAGGCGCTCTTCGAATTGAATGGGCTAACCAGAGCATGCCTGTTCTGAACCGCATAAAGGAAAGGTTTGCAAAGGAAAAACCATTAAAAGGCTTAACTCTTGCTGCCTGTCTTCATGTAACAACTGAAACAGCATCTCTTATGAAAACTTTAAAAGCAGGGGGCGCCAGTGTTTTTCTTTGCGCTTCAAACCCTCTAAGCACACAGGATGATGTAGCGGCATCTCTTGTAAAGAATGACAAAATTTCTGTTTTCGCCATCAAGGGTGAGGATAATAAGACATATTACAGTCACATTAATTCAGTACTTGATGCCGGACCCCAGTACACAATGGATGATGGCGCCGACCTTGTTTCTACTATTCACTCAGAAAGGTCTGAGATTTTGGACAAGGTGAAGGGGGGCACCGAGGAAACCACAACCGGAATTATTCGGCTTAAAAGCATGGCTGCAGACGGAGTCCTGAAATATCCTATTATTGCAGTGAACGATGCAAAAACAAAGCATTTTTTTGATAATCGTTATGGCACAGGCCAGAGCACCCTGGATGGAATCATACGCGCAACAAACCGCCTGATTGCCGGTACGAATTTCGTTATTTGTGGCTATGGATGGTGTGGAAAAGGCCTTGCGATGCGGGCAAAAGGAATGGGCGCAAATGTTATTATAACCGAAGTTGATCCCACTGCCGCTCTTGAAGCAGTAATGGATGGTTTTAGCGTGATGCCGATCAGTAAGGCAGCAAGGATCGGCGATATTTTCTGTACTGTTACCGGCAATATAAATGTTATAAGAAAAAGCCACTTTAACATTATGAAAAATGGCGCTATTATAGCAAATTCCGGACATTTTAATGTTGAGCTTGATCTCGAAGGATTAAAGAGCATTACAAAGTCTTTAAGAACAATAAGGCCTTTTGTGGATGAACATACTCTTGAAAATGGCAGAATAGTAAATGTTCTTGGCGAGGGCAGGCTTATAAATCTTGCTGCTGCCGAAGGGCATCCCTCAAGTGTTATGGATATGAGCTTTGCCAACCAGGCATTAAGTATAGAATACATGGTAAAAAGTAAAAAACCTTTTGAAAAAGATGTTTATCCGGTACCTGAAAAAATAGATATGGAAATTGCAAGAGAAAAACTGGGGGCAATGGGAATTGCTATAGATAGTCTGACTGCTGAACAGAAAAGATACCTGGCATCATGGACAATGGGAACTTAAGTCTTTAAACTAAAAAATCGCTCAATTTAGTAAGGTGTTCCTATGCTTAAAGTAAAAGATATCATGACAGAAGATCTGATCACTGTTTTGCCTGATGCGGAAATCGCTCAAGCCACAAAGCTCATTTTGAAAAAAGGTATCAATGGCGTCCCTGTGGTGGATGAAATGGGAAGTCTGGTGGGGATCCTTTGTCAGAGTGACCTGATCGCGCAGCAAAAAAAGCTTCCCGTCCCCTCCTTTTTTACTATTCTTGATGGGTTTGTTCCGTTAACTTCTATAAAGCAGCTTGAAAGAGAGGCTCAGAAGATAGCGGCTACGACCGCTGCCCATGCCATGACTCCAAATCCTGTCACCGTTCGGCCCGAGACAAGTGTTGAAGATGTGGCCGCCTTGATGGTGGGTAAGAATTTCCATACCCTTCCTGTGGTGGATGAAGGGAAGCTGGTAGGAATCGTGGGAAAGAAGGATGTGCTAAAAACGCTTATGCCCTGAGCGCTGAACTTATTACAATTAATATATTATGGGAGAAACAACATGATACATCAAAGTGTAATTACTGATTTTTGTCAAAACCAATATATGCCTGAAATCGATCCATCGGCCTGCATTCACCCCGTTGCGACAGTTATCGGACGTGTTTCGGTTGGCAAGCGTGTTATGGTTTCGCCTTTTGCATCGGTGCGGGGCGATGAGGGACAGCCGATCTTTGTTGGAGACGAAGCGAACGTGCAGGAAGGGGTGATCATCCATGCACTTGTAACAGAGCACAATGGCCATCCGATTGAAAAAAACCAGGTTGAAGTTGAGGGAAAAAAGTTCGCGGTTTACGTAGGCAAAAGAGTCTCTCTGGCTCATCAGGTTCAGATTCACGGCCCTGCATGTGTTGGGGATGATACGTTTGTCGGCATGAAAACGCTCGTCTTTAAAGGGAAGGTAGGAAAAAACTGTGTGATCGAACCCGGATGCATTATCATGGGGGTCAGTGTCGCAGATGGACACTATGTTCCGGCAGGAACCGTGCTGAAGGACCAGGATGCCGCTGACAACCTCCCTGTGGTTACCGATGACTATCCCCTCAAGGATCTGAACAAGGGTGTCGTGCATGTCAATACCAGCCTTGCGGACGGATATAACAAGATTAATTTGCCACAGATGATCGCGCCCTGAAAGGCGGGGTGAGACCTTGAACTTGAACAAAATTGAGCATTTTTCAAAGGTCTCAGGGTCCATCCTTATTGATTTTTTGGTACGCCCGGCTGGATTTGAACCAGCGGCTTCCAGCTCCGGAGGCTGGCGCTCTATCCCCTGAGCTACGGGCGCACAAATTTCCAACTAAATAATATATTTACGTTTATAAGTCAAGAATGTTGATAATTGCGTAGCAATTTAGCCTTTTGAAAAAGAGTCCGACAGGATAACAGGGTAGTTACGAGTTATGAAAAATTTAGATATAGATGCTCTTGATAAGATAGCCGGCAAAAGGCTCGAAAAAAATGATGCTTTTTCATTTCAATGCCACCCGGAACTTTCTTGTTTTAATAAATGCTGCCGGAATCTCAACCTTTTTTTATATCCATATGATGTCATAAGGCTAAAGAATAGACTTGGGATCACTTCGGATAAGTTTATTGACAGACATTCAGATATCATTATGCGTGATTCCAGTTTTTTCCCTGAAGTACTGCTTCGCATGTCACAGAATGAAGAAAGGACATGCCCTTTTTTAAGCGAATCAGGCTGCCTGGTTTATCCTGACCGTCCTGATGCCTGCCGTACGTTTCCTATAGAACAGGGCGTTATTTATGACGCTAAGACAAAAAAAACAAATCTGATTCATTTTTTCAGACCTCCTGACTTTTGTCTTGGGCAGTATGAAAGCGAACAGTGGACCACAGAATCATGGGCAAAGGACCAGGATGCAATAATATATAACAAAATGACTGTCAAATGGTCTGAGTTAAAAAGTTTGTTTCAGGCTGATCCCTGGGGCAGGGAAGGCTCAACCGGCTCAAAAGGGAAAATGGCTTTTATGGCTACATATAACATAGACCTTTTCCGCGATTTTTTGTTTAACAGCAGCTTCTTGAAAAGATACAAGATAAAATATGAAATTTTAAAAAAAGTAAAAAAAAATGATGTGGAATTGATGAAGCTGGGTTTTGAATGGGTAAAATATTTCCTTTGGGGTATTAAGACTAAATCCATAAGAGAAAGGTAACGGTTCACGGTTATAAAATCCCCCCTGGCATTGGTTGAACTGTTTCTCCGCCAAGAGTATAGCCTCCATCAATCTTAATTACACTTCCAGTCATAAACGGTGCATCCTTAACAACAAATAGAACGGCATTAACTACATCCTCAATAGTCCCTGTTCGTTCAAGCAGTGTGTGATTAATCAGCGATTTGCGCTGTTCTTGGTCTAACAGCTCCCACCCTCTTGTTTTTTCACCATGTCTGGTTTCAAAAATTCCCAGCATTATTTCATTTACACGTACTTGAGGCGCCCCAATACGTGCCCATGTTTCTGTGAGGAGGGATATTCCCCTGTTTGCCGCTGCATATCCATCATTAAAAATAAGGCTTGCAGGCCCTGACCTGCCGGTAATACCGGCAATAGAGGAAAAGTTTATAACTACACCATTTTCTGAAGCTTTGAGATAGGGGAGAGCTGAATCAAAAACCCACCATTTGGCCCGAAGAGTCGTAGCCATTTCAAGATCCCACTGCTCTTGCATATACTTACCATGGACTACAGGCCAGCCTCCACGTTCTATATTATTTATAAGAATGTCAAGGCGGCCGAAGCGATCAATAACTTTCCTTATTAGTCCTTGAACTTTTTCAGTCTCAAGTAAGTTTGTCTTTATAATAAGGTGTTCAACATCTGTTTCAGCAAAATCCTGCTTCAATTCATCAATACTTTCTTCCCAGTCAAAATAATTTAAGGCAACTTTAACCCCCTCGTTCGCAAAAGCAAGTCCTATGCCTTTACCTATACCTTTGACGGCTCCAAGAACCAAAGCTACTTTATTTTTAATCTCCATGAGGTACAAACCTGTGTTTAAATTAACGCACCTTCGGTGCGGACATAAGTGCCTAAAGTGAGCTAAAGTATATTAAAGTGCCTAAAGTTAAGGAATGCGCCTTCGGCGCTGCCAATTTTAATTTTTTTCGCCATACAACCTTGCTCACTTTGTTTCTATCTGAATTTATAACCAAGTTCTGAAAATCTAAAGCACGCCGAAGGCGTACCACCTCTGTGGGTGGTAATTTGACTTTATTTTCTGCCAAAAATTTTAATTTTTATACTCTTAATGCCCAGTTTTAAAAGTTCGACATCGTCGTTTTTTACATTATCTATTGTTTCTGAATCAAGATCAAGGTCATCCAGTATGCCTTTGTCAAATATATGATTCCTGAACGTATCCAGATCATAACATGCCATATGAAAAAATCGTTCTGTTTTAATAGGTAATTGACCGGGCATAAAACGGTTCTTAAAGCTGATGATTTCCATCAACATGTCATTCATCCTGTTATAAATTTCGATCCCTTGTTCTTTTATCCAATTCTGGATTGTATTGACTTGTCCCTGCTTAAATCCCAGGCAGTGAGGCTCTTTAACCAGCAGGTATTGTTCGGTATTCTGGCCTGTTTCTCTGGAACGTGTTAAAACTCGGACAAGAGGGTAGGTGCGGCATGATGAGGGGCGGTCCTTGTACACAGTGCAACCGGAATTGGAAACAAATGGACATTTTAATTCAGAGGTATAATCGGGTTTAAGGGTAATAACAGGAAGCCCTGATTCAGGGCCTGTGTGTTGGGAGGCATAGCGTTCCAGAAAAAGATCGGAAGGTATGCCGAGGTTGTTTTTGAGCCGCAATATGTCGTAAGGAGTTAAAAACTGGTTGAGGTCTCTGCAGCATTCATTGAAACACGGCACACTTTCTGAGCATTTAAATCTAAAATTATCGTTTAATGATAGGGGCACAAAGTTTTCATTCATAAATTTATTCCTCTGTTGCAGGGCTCCCTCAAAAATAAGTTCACATTTTCGCATTAAACCCAAATCTGAGCGCCATTTTTTGCGAACCGATTTTTGAGCAAGCCCATAGTTTTTTGAAAGAGGTAGCATTTTTTTCTATTATGTCAACAATAAATTGCCAAAAGACCAACTGAATTAACTTCAGATTAATAGAGCCTGATAACATATATAATACTACATATGGTGTCAAATCGTATTGTGTTATCCATATTTAGTTATTGAATACATTTTGATATTTGTTCAGCCAAAAGTTCTTGACATCCATAAACATGAATGGTATTAAATAAATCTATTTGTATATAAGCTATCTTATTGTTTTTAAATGATATTTATAAACATTTGTTGGTCTGTGTTTTGAGCAGGCTGCTTTTGTTTTGCATAAATGAGGATTGATTTTTTTTATGAAATAAAAATTTAAGGTGGCTAAAAAACTGTCTTTTTTAGGCCATAGTTATGAAGGGAGGTGCAAAGAGCTTAAATTTATAATGGTAAGGAAAATTAATGGTTGTTGAGCAACTAAAATACTTACAAAGCAAAATTAGGAGGTATATTAATGCCAAGTTATGTAATTACGGAAAAATGTGACGGCTGTAAGGGTGGGGATAAAACCGCCTGTATGTACATTTGTCCTAACGACCTTATGGTCCTGGATCCCAACGAAATGAAGGCGTACAACCAGGAGCCCAATCAGTGCTGGGAATGTTTCTCTTGTGTAAAGATTTGTCCTACGCAGGCAATTGAAGTAAGAGGCTATTCTGATTTTGTTCCTCTTGGAAGCAGTGTTATGCCGATGCTCGGTACAGAGGATGTTATGTGGACCTGCAAGTTCAGAAATGGTCTTGTCAAACGTTTTAAATTCCCTATCCGGACAACACCCGAAGGGGCCGCCAATGCTTATCCGGACCTCAAAGGGAAAGACCTTGACAGCGAACTGCTTTCCACAGAAGAGGCTGATGGTCACACAATCGCAACTCCTGCGACTTAAGCGGACTGAAGTTTGTCAAGATCTATTAAGTGAATAATTCGCAAATATATTTTTTAAGGAGGATAAAATATGGGATTACCAAATAAACCTTTGGGTGAGATTAAGGCCGTAAGGGATCCGGAAGTAGATGAACGAGAAGTTGATATTTTGATCGTAGGCGGTGGTATGGCTGCCACCGGTACTGCTTTCGAGGTTAAAAAATGGACAGATGCGTCGGTTCTGCTTTGCGACAAAGCATCGATGGAGCGCAGTGGGGCTGTTGCACAGGGCCTTTCAGCTATTAATACATATATTGGTGACAATAAGCCGGAAGACTATGTCCGTATGGTCCGCAACGACCTTATGGGTATAGTTCGTGAAGACCTTATTTTTGACCTCGCCAACCACATTGATGATTCAGTCCATCTGTTTGAGGAATGGGGTCTTCCGATGTGGAAGAAAACAGAAGATGGAAAAAACCTGGACGGTAAAGCAGGCCTGAAAATGGGAACATTGAAATCCGGTGCTACACCCGTTCGTACAGGTAAATGGCAGATCATGATTAACGGCGAATCTTACAAGAGAATCGTTGCTGAAGCTGCAAAACTTGCACTTGGGGAAGAAAATATTATTGAGCGTTGTTTTATAGTTGAGCTTCTTCTTGATGCTAATGAAGAAAACCGTATTGCCGGCGCAGTAGGTTTTTCCGTACGTGAAAACAAAGTCTATATTATTAAGTGCAAAACCATGATGGTAGCATGCGGCGGCGCAGTTAACATTTATCAGCCACGTTCCATTGGTGAAGGTATGGGTCGTGCATGGTATCCTGTTTGGAATGCAGGCTCCACATATACCATGGCTATGAAGGTTGGTGCCGAGCTTACCATGATGGAAAACCGTTTCACCCCGGCACGTTTTAAAGATGGTTATGGACCTGTTGGCGCATGGTTCCTTTTGTTCAAGGCCAAAGCTCTGAATGGTCTTGGAGAAGCCTTTGCAGGAAGCGATGCCGCCAAGGCAGAGCTTGAGAAATATGCTCCTTATGGAACTGCCGCTATTACACCTACCTGCCTGCGTAACCACCTGATGCTGTTTGAGATGAAAGAGGGTCGCGGTCCCATCATGATGGATACCGTTACTGCACTTGCCGCTATCGGCGAAACCATGAGCAAGAAAGAGCTAAAGCATCTTGAGTCAGAGGCATGGGAAGATTTTCTTGATATGACATGCGGACAGGCAAATCTGTGGTGTGCTCAGAACTGCGAACCTGAAAAGAAGAATTCCGAGATTATGCCTACAGAGCCTTATCTGCTTGGATCACATTCAGGCTGTTGCGGTATCTGGGTGTCAGGACCTAATTTTGACTGGGTACCTGATTCATACAAGTGGGATTATAAAGGCAAAGTATATAACCGCATGACCACAGTTAACGGTCTGTTTAGTTCCGGTGATGGTGTGGGGGCTTCCGGCCATAAGTTTTCATCCGGCGCTCATGCGGAAGGACGTATATGCGCTAAATCCATGGCAAGACTTGTCCGTGATAACGCAGACTTTACTCCGACCCTTGCTCAGTCAACTCAGGAACTGGTGGATCTGATTTACAAACCGGTCAGAACTTATCTGGATAACTGCGCACTGACAACAGACGAAACAATTAACCCCAATTATGTCAAGCCTTCAGGCATGGCGCTCCGTCTGATGAAAGCCACCAACGAGTATGGTGCTGGAACTGCCACATTTTATCAGACCAGCAGCAAATCGCTTGAAATAGTAATGGATCTTCTTCAGACGATGCGTGAAGACTGTGAGAAACTGGCAGCCGGTGATGTCCATGAACTGATGAGATGCTGGGAGATTGATCATCGTATCTGGACTGTTGAGGCACATCTGCGTCACATCCAGTTCCGTAAAGAAACACGTTATCCTGGATTCTACTATCAGGCTGATTATCCTGGCCAGGATGATGAAAACTGGTTCTGCTTTGTTAACTCAAAGTATGATGTAAAAGCCAAGACCTGGGAGATGATCAAGAAAGACTACGTCAAGATCATTCCTGATGCATAGCAGATCGGCTGAATAATAGTCGTATATAAAACCCGCCTCCAGGCATCGCAAGATGCCTGGAGGTTTTTATTAATTTTCTATTTATATTTGTGCTAAGTAACTAGTTTTTATATTTGTTCAATTGGTTTGATTGTTCTGCCTGGGATAGGTTATTGTCTTAATCAGGCCAATCAAACTAATTGAACCAATGCAGAATGATTAACAGTTTTTAATCAAATAGAAAATTAAAAGCATGGAGGGATAGCATGACAGAAGAGAAAGCAGCCCCTGCTAGCGGAAGCATTTTAGTTGTTGGAGGAGGGATAAGCGGGTTAACTACTGCTCTTGAAGCTGCCGAAGTTGGGTACGAGGTATTTATAGTTGAAAAAAATCCTTACTTGGGCGGAAGAGTTGCACAGTTGAACCAGTATTTTCCAAAGCTCTGTCCTCCTTCCTGTGGACTTGAGATCAATTTCAGGAGGATAAAGGACAATCCAAGAATAAAAGTCTTTACACTGGCGGAAGTAGAAAAGGTTGATGGAGCATCAGGCAGCTATGATGTTTCAATAAAATTGAATCCAAGATTTGTTAATGAAAATTGTGTAGCTTGTGATGAGTGCGTTGGGGTATGTTCTGTTGACAGGAATAACGAGTTCAATTTCAATATGGACAAAACAAAGGCCATATACAGACCCAATGAGATGTCTTTTCCCATGCGTTATGCGATAGATTCGTCTGTATGCAAGGGCGCGGAATGCGGTAAATGTATTGAAGCATGCAAATACAGCGCAATTGATCTCAACATGGGAGCAAAGACAATAAACCTGAAAGTTGGGGCCATTGTCTGGGCTACAGGGTGGGTTCCATATGACGCTGCCAAGATAGATAATCTCGGATTTGGAAAATATGACAACATAATAACCAATATGATGATGGAAAGACTTGCAGCTCCAAATGGGCCTACCAAAGGAAAAATTCTCAGGCCGTCAGACAATAAGGAGCCTGAGAGCATTGCTTTTGTTCAGTGCGCAGGATCAAGAGATGAGAATCATCTCCCTTATTGTTCTTATATATGCTGCATGGCTTCTTTAAAACAGGTTACATATGTCAGGGAACGGTTTCCCGAGGCAAAGATCTATATCTTTTATATAGATATAAGGACTCCGGGTTTGAAATATGAAAAGTTTTACAAGAAGATAAAAGAAGATGAAAATGTCATTTTCATCAAAGGCAAGGTGGCAGAAGTCAGTGAAGATCCGGGCTCCAAAAATATCACCGTGGTTGCAGAGAATGCTGTGACTGGAGAAAAGATAAAGCAAGACGTGGAAATGGTTGTTCTGGCTACCGGTATGCAGCCGGCAACAGCAGATGCTAAGCTTCCGACTGATGACCTGCAATACAGCGAGGATGGCTTTATTATTAATGATTTTGATAAAGGTGGTATGTTTGCTGCAGGATGTGCCAACAAGCCGGCTGATGTCGTAACATCAAATCAGAATGCTACCGGTATGGCCCTTAAGGCTATTCAAACCATGGTGAAGAGGTAGGAGGTTTTATACATGGATAAAAAACACAGTGTATATATCTGCACAGGTTGTGGAATCGGGGATGCACTTGATATAAAGGGTTTGTGTGGCGTGCCTGAAGAGGAGGGAGTTCCCGTAAAAACGCATTCCTTTCTCTGTGGAAAGGAAGGCGTCGAGCTTATAAAAAAAGATATAGCAGATGAAGGTGTTAACACAATAGTTATTGCGGGTTGTTCACGCAGAGTCAATTATGATGTATTCAAGTTTGACGGCTGTATAGTTGACAGAGTTAATCTCAGGGAACAGGTGGTCTGGTCACACCCCAGGTCAAAGTATCCGGTGGTAACAGAGGAACAGAAAGAAGACGGCATACATTTTGACAGCCTTCAGATGTTGGCTGAAGATTACCTTAAGATGGGAATGGTTAAGGTAGAAAAAATAGATCTGCCGGAGCCCTATCAGGTTGAGACTTTTACAAGGAAAATCCTTGTTATCGGCGGCGGAGTTGCCGGTATATCTGCGGCCCTGGATGCTGCAAAGGCTGGCTATGAGGTAACCATAGTTGAAAAAGAAGCTTCCCTTGGAGGTTACGCAGCCAAGCTACGCCAACAGCTTCCTGTGGCAAACCCGTATGACGGCCTGATACCCCCGATAATTGAAGAAAAAATCAAAGAGGCTGAGGCCAATTCTAATATTACTATTAAGACCAAGACGATGGTTGCCCGTATTGCCGGCCAGCCGGGTGAGTTTGTAGTGACATTGAAGAAACCCGGAGAAATAATTGAATTTGACGTTCCTTTTCCTCTGCCTGAGGAGATGAAGGTTGACGAGAGCGGTAAAGAGTTTGATGTGGAAAAACAGTTTGAACTTTACCAGGAATACAACAAGGGTAAGCTTGATATTTTACAAATCGATCCAAACGGCGAGAAATTCGGAGCAGTAGTACTTGCCGCAGGCTGGCGGCCATATACTCCTGAAGGCGATGAGCTTGGATATCTGGGCCTTGGCAAAATTGTCGATGTCGTAACCAACCATCAGTTTGAGGAGATCGCTGCAAAAGGCAAGATTGTAAGGCCGTCGGATGGAAAGGAAGCCAAATCCGTCGTGTTTATTCAGGGTCCCGGGAAGGGTGATGACAGCGACTTTGACTTTACCGGTTCAGTTACAAGCCTGGTGGCTTTAAAACAGGCAAAGTATGTGTGTGATGATTATCCGGAGGATGGTAAGGCACAGATCATTTACCAGCATATGAGGACACCTGGCCTGTGGGAAAATTTTTACAAGAGCATACAGCAGGAACCGGGAATCTTTTTGACCAAGGGTGATGTTGTCGGTGTAGCTCAAAGCGGCGCTGGGATTGCTGTTGAGGCTGATAATACCCTTCTTGGCGAGAAGATTCAGCTTAATGCTGATATGGTCGTGCTGGCAACAGGTATGATTCCGGCTACTGCTGATGATCCAGTGGTAAATTTGGCATACAGGCAAGGGCCTGGTTTCCGTGAAATAGACCTGTTTGACGGATATTGTGACTCTAATTTCATATGCTTTCCATATGAAACCCAGAGAACAGGCATTTATGCTGCCGGCGGTGTTCGCCGAAGCTTGACGATTGAAGAGACAGTTGAAGATGCTGCAGGCGCTGCTCTTAAAGCTATTCAGTGCATTGAATCAGTTAACAGAGGTGTTTCAGTACATCCAAGGTCGGGTGATATGACATTTCCTGACTTTTTCTTCCAGAGATGTACACAGTGCAAGCGCTGTACAGAAGAATGTCCGTTCGGCGCGCTTGACGACGATGAAACAGGAACGCCAAAACCGAATCCGACAAGGTGCAGACGTTGCGGTACCTGCATGGGTGCATGCCCGGAGCGTATTATAGGATTTGCTGATTACAATGTTGACAGCATTGGTTCGATGGTGAAAGCAATTGGGGTTCCGTCAGAAGATGATTACGAGGAACCGCCCTTCAGGATTCTCGGTCTGGTCTGTGAAAATGATGCATACCCAGCCCTAGATATAGCCGGCATGAACAGATTAGCTTATTCTTCACAGGTTCGTTTTATTCCGGTTAGATGTCTTGGGTCTGTGAATGTGATCTGGATTAAAGATGCACTCGCCCAGGGTATGGACGGAGCTTTCCTGCTTGGTTGCAAGCATGGTGATGATTATCAGTGCCACTTTGTTAAAGGGAGTGAACTTGCGTCCATCAGGATGGAAAAAATAGGTGATGCTCTGGAAGCCCTGGCACTTGAAAAAGAGAGGGTGACTCAGTTCGATATTGCAATTGATGAATATGACAAGCTGCCGGAGATGATTGATAACTTTGTGAAGATGATTGTGGAGCTTGGTCCGAACCCGTTCAAAGGATTCTAAATAATTTGGCAATTCAATTGAAGGCGGGCTATTAAAACATAGCCTGTCTTCAATAGAGACCTTTGAAAAATGCACAATTTTGTTCAAGTTCAAGGAAGGCGAAAATTTTAAATGCAGGAATACATTGAGTATTTCGAGGCTTAAAATTTGAGTCTGACGATGAAATTGGGCAAAATGGGGCGTTATGCAAAGGTTTCAAATAATCAGTAGTCAATAGGAGGTATTAATATGGCTGATAAGTACCTGGTTGAGCCTGATGTTAATTTTGTTAAAGAAATTGTCAGGCTTGGGGGCGGTGATGTGAAAAAATGCTTCCAGTGCGCTACCTGTTCTGTAGTTTGTCCTATTTCTCCGGATAATAAACCTTTTCCAAGAAAAGAGATGATAGCTGCACAATGGGGCCTAAAGGATAAACTTGTAAGCAACCTGGACATATGGCTTTGTCATCAGTGTGGAGACTGTTCAACACAATGTCCTCGCGGTGCAAATCCAGGTGATGTGTTGGGAGCTATTCGTTCTTATGCTATTTCTGAGTATGCAGTTCCGAAGTGGCTGGCTAAAGCAGTTAATGATCCAGGGAAACTGCCTGTTCTTTTGCTTATCCCGGTAGTTATTTTTGTGGTTCTGGGCTATATAACAGGCTTAATGAATTTTAGTCCTGGCGGAGAAGAGATCGTACATTCTCATTTCTTTTCCTCATGGCTGGTTGATCTGATTTTTGTACCGCTTACTGTATGGGTCATAGCTATCTTTGCTATGGGACTTAACAGATTTATAAAAGACATGCATGAGAGTGCGGTGCGTGAAGGGAAGACAGATAAAAGCAGATTGGAGCTTGGTGGTTTTCTTCAGGCACTGGTTCGCATTTTACCCACAATATTAAAACACAGCAAGTTTACAGAGTGCGGTGAAAACAAAGACCGTGCTACAGCACATCTTATGGTATTTTATGCATTTATAGGACTTTTTATTGTAACAAATATTTTCTTTGTTGTATTGTACGTTTTCCAGATACATGGTCCTTATTCACAATTAAACCCTGTTAAATGGCTTGCCAATGTTAGTGGTATAGCTCTGGTTATCGGTAGTATCCTGATGATAAAAAACCGGTTAGCCAAAACCACTCAGTCAACCAGTTATAAAGACTGGTACCTTTTGGGACTCGTTCTTGGTCTTGGTTTGACTGGAATGCTTACAGAAATGACCAGGCTTGCAGGTGCTGCCAACCTTTCATATTTTATGTATTTTATACATCTTGTATTTGTATTCAACCTGTTCGCATTCCTGCCATTTTCAAAGCTGGCCCATATAGTTTACAGGACAGTTGCTATGGCGTATGCAGAGTATGCAAACAGATAAATATATAGTTTTTTTAAGGCTTAAGTGTTCATAACTTTTGTCTTGACAATGTTCTTTCCACACTTTAAATATTTGTTCAAAAGTGTAGTAAGAATGAAGGCTTTGTTACTAATTAATATAATAATATTGAGAAGGAGAGAAAACCTATGTCGAATTTAGTACCACCACATGGAGGAAAAGGGTTAGTTTGTTGCTTACTGCATGGAAAAGATCTGGAAGCAGAAAAGGAAAAGGCAAAAACATTGAAAACCATTCCTATTTCAGGTCGTGAGAACGGCGATCTTATTATGATGGGTATCGGCGGATTCAGCCCGTTAAACGGTTTTATGCCCAAGGCTGACTGGAAGGGTGTTTGCGAAAATTTTCTGCTGACCGACGGCACATTCTGGCCCGTACCTGTAACTTTGTCTGTTTCTAAAGAAGATGCCGACAGCATCCACGCCGGTGATGAGATTGCCCTTCAGAATGATTCTGGAGAGATCATGGCCACAATGAATGTCACCGAAAAATATGAGATGACAGAGGCTGATAAAAAATGGGAATGCGAAAAAGTTTACAAGGGCAAAGGTGAAGAATCCGAAGGCGATAACTTCTGGAAAATTGCTCCTGAAGATCATCCCGGCGTTATCATGGTTATGAATCAGAAAGATTATAACCTGGCCGGTCCTGTTAAGGTATTGAGTGAAGGTGATTTCCCGGAAAGGTTTCCTGGAACCTATATGACCCCAGCTCAATCACGCGCTCATTTTGACGAAAGAGGCTGGAGCAAGGTAGCTGCACTTCAGCTTAGGAACCCTATGCACCGGTCTCATGAGTTCCTGGCCAAGATTGCCTGCGAAGTATGTGACGGTGTGTTTATTCACTCCCTGGTTGGATCTTTGAAACCTGGCGATATCCCGGCTGAAGTCCGCATCGAATGTATCAAGGCCCTTATTGATGGTTACTTTGTTAAAGATCATATCCTTCAGGGCGGATATCCCCTTGACATGCGTTATGCCGGTCCTAGAGAGGGTTTGCTTCACGCTACCTTCCGTCAGAACTACGGTGTCAATCGTATGATTATCGGTCGCGATCATGCTGGTGTTGGTGACTTCTATGGTCTGTTTGATGCACAGGATATCTTTGATGAGATTCCCACGCCGGATGATCCTGGGAAAAGACTTCTGTGTCAACCGCTAAAGATCGACTGGACATTTTACTGCTTCAAGTGCGACGGTATGGCATCACTGAGAACCTGCCCGCATGGCAAGGAAGATCGTGTGGTTCTTTCCGGAACAAAACTACGTAAGGCTCTTTCAGAGAGCGCGGATATTCCTGATCACTTTGGCCGCGATGAGGTCCTCGTTATTCTGCGCAAATACTATGAAGGCCTGACCGAGAAGGTCGAGATCAAGATGCAGAGTCATGCTGAGGCAACTACAATGAAATAATAGATTAATTCCAGAATAGTATTCTAAATAAAAAAGGAGACAGCTATTGCTGTCTCCTTTTTTTTTTATAAAATTGGCGGAGAGAGAGGGATTCGAACCCTCGGTGGAGCTTTCACCCCACACTCGCTTAGCAGGCGAGCGCCTTCAGCCAGCTCGGCCATCTCTCCATAAGTTTAAGTGCCTAAAGTATATTAAAGTGAGCTAAAGTGCCTAAAGTTATGGTAAGCCTTCGGCGTGCTAATTGATAACCCAAAGCTACAGAAGTTTGCCCGTGCATTGATTGGTTTAAGGAACATGTAAAATGGCAGAATTCCTTAACTTTAGGCACTTTAATATACTTTAGCTCACTTTAGGCACTTTTGCCCATATATTCTATGGCGGAGGGAGTAGGATTTGAACCCACGGAGCTTTGACACTCAACGGTTTTCAAGACCGCCGCCTTAAACCACTCGGCCATCCCTCCACATAAAAAGAATTTAGTATCATTTTGCAGAATTCAGGTCAATATTTTTTATTGATGATAATTAGCTATAGCTTGTTGACTTCTTTGTTTTATTGTGATTTCCAAAAAAAAAATGAAATTTGAGATAGCAATTTAGCTTATACCAGAAAGCTTGAGGAGAATAAGTCATGAAACAAAAATATCTTATTTTGAACAACGATGACCAAAAAGAGTTGATAATCAGAGAATTTGCGGAATTAGATGATAAAGAAGCATTATTGTTGCTCGGAGAGCAAAAAATATGATGTTATGGATATTAAATCCGCTATAAAAGAAAGAAAGAAAGCACTAATTTCTGTATTGAGAACCAAAAATTTATATTTTCCATGTTTATATGCTAATGAAATAGCTGAGTCGGTTATTTCAATGTTCAAGGAAAAAAAGCAATCCATTGAGCTTTTGTTTGATGATATTGATTTATTAACAAAGAAAATAACTAAGCCAGAGCCTCTTAAAGATATAGAAAAAGAATCAAATGAGATTGATGAGCTGCTTGATGATGATTTTGAAGAAGAACTTGATAATGATTTAATTGCAAAAAAACCGTTAATTATAGAGGATGATAAATCCTTTGACATTGATGGATAAAGATTGAAAATTTTATTCAGTCCTTTACCCACTTGGCATCGGTAGAAATTAAGGATGCGAAACTTGAGTATTTAATTCCCGGGAAAGGATCAACTAAATTGAGCGATTTTTGACTCGATCTGCACCGATTTCTTGCGCATCAACGGTTTGCAAAAGTCCTCGACATATCCACAGGTACGCCTCCGGTTTTCGTCCCGCCCCAGGCAGGACTGCATCAAGATCTCGGCACATTTCTTCGCAAAAAATCGCTCAACTTAGGTTAAAAGGATAAATAATGAAGAAAGAGCATGAATCTGCAAATTTTTTCAGCAGACTATGGAAATTTTTTGCATCTATTAGACTTACCGTTTTTCTTTTGCTGTCATTAGCTGCAACTTCTATAATCGGAACAGTTATTCCCCAGAATCAAAGCCCTGCGGATTACTTCCATAATTATGGAGAATTTTTTTATAATTTTTTTTCAGCTTTAAACATTTTTGATATGTACCATTCCTGGTGGTTTCAGCTTTTGCTTTTTATGCTGACTATTAATGTTATTGTTTGTTCTTTCAGCAGGTTGTCGACAACATGGAAGATAGTATTTGTCAAAATCCCGCCATTTAATGTTTCAAAATTCAAAAGACTGTCTAATAAAGAAGAATTCACATCTAATAGTTCACTTGAAGGCTTGAGAAATAAGTACGAACATGCTGCTTCTAAAAAATATGGTTATTGCAGGACAGAGCAAACAGATAAAGGATTCTGTGTTTTGGCTGAGAAGGGGCGTTGGACTCGCCTGGGGGTTTATTCTGTACATCTAAGCGTTATTCTACTTTTGCTCGGCGGACTGATAGGTTCTATCTTTGGATTTGAGGGGTTTGTCAATATTCAGGAAGGAGAAACAGTAAATAGCATTGGATTAAGAAAGACCGAACAAATACATAATTTAGATTTTGCAATACGATGTGATGATTTCAGCGTGAGCTTTTATGAAACAGGAACACCAAAAGAATTTCGTTCAACCTTATCAATTATAGAAGATGGAAGATCTGTTTTACAGAAGGATATTATTGTTAATGATCCTCTTCGATATAAGGGAATAAATTTATTCCAGGCAAATTACGGGATGCTTCCTCCAGATGAAATTACGCTGAATATCATGAGCCGGGAAACTGGTATGGTATATAAGAAAAAGACAAAGATAGGGATGCCAATTGTACTTCCTGAGGGTGCGGGGACTTTTGTTATCAAAGAACACAGAAATTCATTTATTTATAAAGGTATTGCACTTGGTGAAACTTTTATAGGAATTCTTAACGGAAAAGACGGAAGTTCTATTGATATAATGCTGCCTTTGAATTTTGCCGGCTTTGACAAGATGAGAAAAGGAGATCTGAATTTTTCGGTAGCTGATTACGATAATAGATATTATACCGGGCTTCAGGTGACACGTGATCCTGGAGTTCTGGTTGTTTATTCAGGATTTGTAGTAATGATTATTGGGTGTTTTGTTACTTTTTTCATGTCACATCAGAGGCTATGTGTTGAAGTTGTAAAAAACGGTAATAAAACCAAGGTGATGGTAGCAGGTACCGCAAATAAGAACAAATTGGGAATGCAGGCCAGAGTAAAAAACTTTTCACGGAATCTTGCAAAATTATAGCGTAAAAAATTAAAAAACTGATTCAAGAATTGGTAACCGTTCACGGTTTACAGTTATCGGTTCACGGTTGAAAAAAACAGAAGGTTTATAAATATTGCACAAGTTGAAATCAATATCCAGAATGCTTCAATCGTTGCATAGTTCATTGAAAAAACTGTGAACTGTGAACCGACAACCGTGAACTGTAAACTGCTACACCAAATGTAAGGACATAAATTATGGATAGTTCAAATTTGTTATCGATTGTAACATTTGTTTACGGGTTTGCAGCAATATTATATATTGCTGCATGGATCTTCAAAAAAAAGCTTCCGGGCTTGCTGGCAACGTGGACAGCTTTATTAGGGGCTATGGGTAATGCTGCCGGCATTATTATGCGATGGGTCGAGTCTTATAAGCTTGGGATTGGGCATGCGCCCTTGTCTAATATGTATGAATCCCTGGTCTTTTATTCCTGTACCATAGCGGTCATTTATCTTGTAATTGAACGAACTTACAAAAATCGAATAATAGGGGTATTTGCAATGCCCTTGGTGTTTCTTTCTATAGCTTATGCTTCCCTTTCTCCCAATGTAAATGATCGAATACAACCTTTAATTCCTGCGTTGAAAAGCAATTGGCTTATTGCTCATGTCATGACATGTTTTTTTGGTTATGCTGCTTTTGCGATAGCTTTTGGCATAAGCTTGATGTATCTTCTGGCGTGTGGAGATAAAAAGGGGAAAGGCTATTTGCTTTCACATTTCCCCAAGCCGACGTTTCTGGACAATTTGACACATCAAATGGTAACATTCGGTTTTTTATTTCTGTCTATTGGAATAATAACAGGAGCCGTTTGGGCCAACTCCGCCTGGGGGAGCTACTGGTCGTGGGATCCTAAAGAAACATGGTCTTTAATTACCTGGTTTATTTATGCAACATTATTGCATGCCAGATTGATGCGGGGTTGGCATGGTAAAAGAATCGCATATGTTTCTATTATAGGTTTTATGGCCGTTCTTTTCACTTATTTTGGTGTGAATCTTCTGCCGGGCTTGCACAGTTATGCCCAGTGATGGAAAAAACTTTATCGAACACCATCAATTTTACTTGACAAAAATGAAATCTAAAGGTAAAGAATTAAGAATTATTTGTTCTATTAACATCTTTACCAGTGCATTCAAACATCAACCAAGCTTGACGGAGTTTTCATGAGTACACAAGATGATAAAGCTAAAGAAGTTTCCGCTGATGGGGCTGCTGGACCAATTATTCTTTTTTTCATTTTAGGACTTGCTGCAAGTCTTGTATTTGGATGGATAATATTCCCGAAGCTTCTCTATTCCCAGAAAAAACAGCCGATAGATTTTAACCATGTACTTCATGTTGAAGCTGTTGAAGAGGGATGTGAAAGCTGCCATTTCTTTCGTAAGGATGGAAGTTTCTCCGGGATTCCAAAACTTGAGCAGTGCGTCGATTGCCATGAGGAAGCCCAGGGAGAGGATCCTAATGAAATAAAGTTTGTTGAGGAATATGTGGCAAATGGAAGAGAGGTTCCATGGCTGGTATATGCAAGACAGCCGGACTGCGTATTCTTTTCACATGCAGCGCATGTCAAAAAAGGGGAGATGGATTGCGGTACCTGCCACGGGCACATTGGCGAATCCGAACATTCAAGAGTTTATGAAGAAAACAGAATTACAGGTTACAGCCGGGACATATGGGGGAAAAATATATCGGGTTTAAAGAAACATACATGGGAGCGCATGAAGATGGATGATTGCGCTGAATGCCATACTACAAAAGAGATCAAAACAGATGTCGAAACACTTCCATGGCCGATAAACTGGCTCCCGCGACCTTATGAAAAACAGACCGGCAATCAAGCAAGAGTTAAGACAGTAAAAGAGGCATGTTTTGTATGCCATAAGTAAATAAACTTTAAAGCCGATTAGCTTAAGAGCCATACATTTTTAAGGGGTAGAATTTATGAAAATAGGCAGAAGAAGTTTCTTATCATTTGTAATTGGTGGTGCGGCTGGTACAGCTATTACACCATTACCATGGAAGCTGATGGATGATTCATCTATATGGTCGCAAAATTGGCCGTGGACTCCTGTTCCGCCGGATGGTGAATACAGTCAAAGTAATTCAGTTTGCACACTCTGCCCCGGTGGCTGCGGTATTACTGTGCGCAAAGTTGATGACCGGGTTGTTAAGATAGAAGGCATGAAAGGACATCCGGTAAACGATGGCGGTTTATGCCTTATGGGTTTATCGGGCCTTCAGTTGCTTTATGGTCCCACGCGAGTAAAAACACCTTTAAAAAGAGTGGGGAAAAGAGGCGAAGGAAAGTGGGAAAAAATATCCTGGGATGAAGCTATCTCAGAGGTTGCAAAAAAACTTGCTGATATTAGATCAAACGGCGGATCTCATACAGTTGGCTCAATTGTGGACTCAGAAAACGGGACAGTCCCTAATCTTTTTAAAAGATTTCTGACAACATATGGCTCTCCTAATTTTATGACTATGCCCTCCATTCAAGACTCATACGCGATGACATTGCAAGTTATGCAGGGTGTAAGTGCTCAAGTTGGATTTGATGCAGAAAATGCCGATTTTATATTAAGCTTCGGTAGCGGGATAATTGATGGATGGGGCTCGCCTGTGCGTATGTTTAAGGCCAACAGCGCCTGGAAAGCCAATGGGAAAAAAGTGGTACAGATTGAACCTCGTCTGTCAAATACAGCGGCAAAATCCGATAAATGGATTCCAATAAATCCTGGTACGGAAGCAGCTTTGGCATTAGGTCTTGCGAATATTATCATAAGCAACTCGTTAGATTCCAAAAAAATTAGTCAGTCAACCGGTTTTGACTCATTCAAGAAGCTGGTCCAAAACGAGTACGGCACCGATAAAGTATCAAAAATAACAGGGATAAACAGCGCCACCATAGTATCATTGGCTAAGAATTTTGCCCGAGCTTCAAAACCTTTGGCAATTTGCGGCAAAGGCCAGGGAAGCATACCCGGCAGCCTTAATGAATTTATGGCAGTGCATGCTTTAAATGCTCTTGTAGGAAATATAAATAAAGAAGGTGGTGTTTGGGCTGTAACCGATACCGAATATATTAATTGGCCTAAGCCTGAAATGGATAGCATTGCAGAAAACGGTATGCAAAAAGAGCGTATAGATGGAGCAGGCAGTGAATATCCGCATACAAAATCTCTGTTAAATCGATTGGTCGAGGTTATTAATTCCGGGGATGGATCTCTTGAGGCACTTTTTGTCTCAGGTGCAAATCCTCTGTATTCAATGCCAGGCAGTAAAGCAATTAAGAATGCATTTGATAACATACCGTTTATTGTAAGTTTTTCATCATACATGGATGAAACCGCCAGTAATGCCGATTTAATTTTGCCTAATCATGTTTACCTGGAACGCTATGAGGATGTACCCACGCCGGCCGGGTTGTCTAAGCCCATTGTCGGTCTTACAAGGCCTGTGGTAAAACCCCAGTTTAACACAAAGCATGTTGGCGATGTTGTAATGCTTATAGCAAAAGCACTGGGAGGTGGAATAGCCGATGCTTTTTCTTGGGAGAGCTATGAGGCCTGCCTTAAAGAAACATTAGGCGTTAAATGGGATATTTTGGTGGAAAAGGGATTCGAATTCAATGGTGACAAATGTATATTGGAAGGCGATTTCAATTTTTATCCTGACGCCATGAAATCACTTTCCGACTTTAGTCCGGTTAGCATTGAAGGCAGTGCAATTTCGTATCCTCTTTTACTCATACCATATGATACCATCAGACTTGCAAATGGTTATATTGGCGATCCACCCTTTGCAATAAAGACAGTTGAGGACACAGTCCTTAAAGGTAAAAATTCATGTGTTGAGATAAATCCAAAGACAGGTAAAGAGCTTGGCCTGACTGAAGGTAGATATGCTTCTTTACTTACTCCAAGGGGTAAAGCAAAGGTTAAGGTGCATCTTTATGAAGGAATTATGCCCGGTATAGTTGCTTTGCCAAGAGGACTGGGGCATACCGCCTATGATAACTACCTCGCTGGTAAGGGATGTAATTTTAACGAACTCATCGGTTCGACAGAAGATCCGGTATCCGGTCTTGATGAAGCTTGGGGAATAAGGGCTAGGCTGACCAAAGTATAACTTGAATATGAGGTTTTGATGAAAGAAGAAGGCAAACACAAAAAAGCCAAAAAGTATGGAATGGTCATAAACCTGGACGAGTGCACTGGTTGCGGAGCCTGCATGGTTGCTTGTATGGCTGAGAATAATGTGCCGTTCAAGGAGGATGAATCTAACAAACTGGACAGCATTGCATGGATGCGAGTCTATAAACTGACAAATGGAAAACCCTATCCTGAAGCTGAAATTTGTTATCTTCCTAGACCATGTATGCATTGTGAGGGAGAACATGGACATGCACCATGTGTGTCTGTTTGTCCGGCAACCGCAACAGACTATAACCATGAGACCGGGATTGTAAGCCAGATTTATACCCGTTGCTTTGGGTGCAGATATTGTATGGTTGCATGCCCGTATCATGCACGTTATTTTAACTGGTGGGATCCGGTGTGGCCGGAGGAATCGACTAAATATCTTAGTCCTAATGTTTCACCTCGAATGAGAGGTGTTGTAGAAAAATGCAGTTTTTGTTTCCACAGATATCAATTAGCAATGGACAAAGCATATCTCGAAGGACGGACAGTGCTTGAAGAGGATGAATATCAGACCTCTTGTACTCAGGCGTGTCCTGCCGGCGCCATTACATTTGGTGATCTGAACAATCCGGAGCATAAGGTGCATCAACTGGCCAAGCCTGATAATAAGCATGGTGGACGACCAGGGAATCCCAATGTTTTTCGGCTTCTTGAAAGACTTGGCACAAATCCCAAAGTTTATTATATGTCAAGCCGTGAATGGGTAAGGCAAGCAGGTGATAATTATATTAATAATGAAGATTTTGCAAAAAATTATCGCCAATAAAATCAGAAACAATAGATAAAAAATTTGTTAAAGAATTACTAACTGCGAATTTTGAGGAGTACATAACTTATGGATTCAGCATTAATACCCGAGGGAGTTAAACGCTGTTCATTTGGGAAATTTGCTATAGGAATCATTATAGTCGGTGGCGTACTGTTGTGGGGTGTTTACGCTATGCTGCTTATCTGGTTAAAGGGACTTAATCAGACAAATATGAATGATTACTATGGATTTGCATTATGGATCTGGGCTGACCTTGGGGTTATTGCCTTGGGCGGCGGAGCTTTTTTTACGGGATTTTTAAGATATGTTATTGGAAAGGATGAGCTGAAGAATATTATTAACTGCGCCGTTCTTATCGGGTTTATATGTTACAGCTCCGCACTTTTAATTCTTGCAATAGATGTTGGACAGCCCTTGAGGAGCTGGTTTATATTCTGGCATGCTAATGTCCACTCTATGTTGACGGAAGTGGCATTTTGTCTTTCATGTTATTTTGCAGTTCTTATTATCGAATATATACCGCTTATTCTTGAAAACCGTCAGATTAATAAAGTTCCATTCTTTCATAATCTTGCACACAATATGCACGAGGTAATGGTAATATTTGCAGCAACCGGTGCTTTTCTTTCCTTTTTCCATCAGGGATCACTTGGCGGAACCCCGGCAGTTCTTTATGGGCGTCCATTTTCTTTCAGAGAAGGGGTGTTTATCTGGCCGTGGACATTCTTTCTCTTTACCTGGTCGGCAGCAGCCTATGGACCGTGCTTTACACTATTTGTGACAAGACTGACTGAAAAAATTACAAAAAAGAAGCTGGTCAAGCAAAATGTTATAGATTTGCTGGCCAAGATATCCGGCTGGACTATGGGGACATACGTTATTGCAAAAATTATTGATACCTGGTACTGGGCTACGGTTACAGCACCTGCTAGAGGTTTTAATCTAATTGATTTTTATTCCAATAATCCTTTTTATGGAATCTGGATTCTTATAGCTGAGATAGTAGTCTGTGGAATTGTGCCGGCTTTGATACTTCTTACACCTAAGGGGCGAAATAATTCTACGTTGCTGTTTACAGCAGTATCGCTGGCCTGTATCGGTGTTTTACTTAATCGCTGGGTAATGGTGTTGCAGGTAATGGCGATTCCTGTTATGACTTTTGAAACTTGGGTCTTGTATATTCCTAGCTGGCAGGAAGTTGCAACAACCGTTCTTCCTGTAGCGTACGGTATTATTCTGGTTATGATATCATTCCGTTATTTACCTATATTCCCCCAGGAACGGGAATTGAATCCTTAGGAGGTTAAAATATGTTTCCGTTTTCATTTGAATGGATTTGGGATGTTGGTCATATGGTATTCATGGGTGGTTTGTGGTATGCGTTAACAATTATAGGCATTACAATGACTTACTGTATTTTAAAGTCTATTATTGATACAATGCAGGGTAAAGGCGGGCATCACCACTAAAATCAGGCAATATCCACAAAATA
>Ga0255427_1005_pt1 | contig 57047 bp, 46 predicted proteins | sample ANMaggSeSYBR02D9_FD_182671 | JGI IMG/M metagenome (GOLD analysis project Ga0255427, IMG submission 182671) | Sediment cell enrichment communities from methane seep in Santa Monica Basin, California, United Staets - ANME aggregate JGI... | ecosystem: Environmental > Aquatic > Marine > Cold seeps >... | reverse complement strand
CGCTTTTCTCAAAAGATTCTCAATATCCTTTGGTTTCAGCGAACTCTCTGGCTGACCCAAAAATTCTCCTTCCCCACATAAATGTTCAAGATAGACTTGAAGAATCTTCTTTACAAGATGTGTGTCACCTTTTTTTTAAACAAGCCATGATGCTCCAGCAATCGTTCAACCATCGTAATGGAAATACCATTTTGCTCTTTGTTAATTGTTTTTACGAGTTCCTCTATAGTTGCCTTTGGATTCTTGAGTAGTGAGACTAAAATGGTTACAGCCTGCGTGTTTGAGGGAAAAGTAGACAATGGCTGGTCTGTAAATCGTTTTCGTTTTTGGGCGATCCTAATATCATGATCGGAACAGAAATACACTAACACCCCATCACATTTCTCCCTTTTCAGGCGCAGATCAACACGAAACTGAGACATGAAAGAATGAGCATTAACGCTCAGTACCTCACCTAATTCAGAGGCAGTCAAGCCGTCAGGGGAACGGGCAACCAAATGAACAACTGTTTCTTTGAGATTTCCAAATCTAGAAAAACCGATATCATTATATTTCCAAATTCCAAATGAATCGAAATGAGCTATAGCCGGGAGAGAAAAGTATTTCCCATTATGATTATAACTACGAAAACCACCCCACTTAGAAAGGTATCTCTGTACCGAGCGTTGTGAACAGGACAGAAGTACCCCCAATTGGGAGAGTGTCATTACCTGGGCAGAAATAAAGTGGCGCATCGCCTTATCGAGGAGTTCTTTTTTGACCATATCAGCAATCCTAATTTTGTCATAATATATGAAATATGTCAGAACATATATCACGACAAAACTAGAATTGTCAAGCACAACCAGTTGAAGAAGCATAGTTTTTCGGTAACCAATAAAATCATCATCCCTATACTATGACAAAAACACCTGCAGGAATATATATTGTCAAGCCAGGATTGGCCTAGTCAATTGAGGTAGAGAACACATATGGGAATAAAACTGTTTTCCCCTATAAATAAAGGAATTATCGTTGATATTTATTGAAAATATGTGAGTTTTTGATTTGGTCAGCTATACTGAAATGGATCGGTGGGGTGGCAAAAAAAATGATTGTTTTGGATGATTATTTTTGTCCAACTGCCTAAAGAGGATATTGAACAGAGTTTTATCCAAAAGTTAACCACTAATGGCTAAAAGCTAATCGCACAGGTCGAAATAGTGTAATTGATGAACTCGTAATTGACAGATCATAATTTATTCTTTATTACTTAAGGAACGAGGACGAATTAACTTCCCCAACTATACATCACAGCTTCAGGCCGCCTTTGTCCGGTCTCAAATCACAAAAATATTGAAATAGCACGCTATTCCTTCAACTTTTGTGATCTGAGATCGAACAAATTCAACCCAAATCTGTGCGCCTACTTGAGGAAGTTAATTCGTCCACGTTCCTAGGCTAAACGATTTTTTGCGAAGAAATGTGCCCAAGATTTTGATGCAGCAAGGTTTGCGAAAAGCGGGGGTTACTCTCATGTCCAATCAGCCTGAAAAAAGGGTAAAGAACAACATAAAAACACTGGACACAGTTAAAATCGATGTGCTCAAAATCATTGATTACAAATATAACAAGGTAAGGGACATTGATATTACAATTCAGCAACCCGAGTTTACATCCGTGTGCCCGATGACCGGGCTGCCTGATTTTGGATGTATAATAATCAGATACATACCCAATAATAAGATTGTTGAATTAAAGTCTCTGAAATTTTATATGTTACAATACAGAAATGTCGGTATTTTCTATGAACATGTGGTCAACAACATATTAAATGACCTGGCGAAAGCACTTGATCCTAAATGGATGGAAGTTTCAGGAAATTTTACAGCAAGAGGCGGTATTACTACGAAAGTTACCGTTGAATATAATGGAGGAAATGGTAATACTTTAGCCATTTGAAAAAAATTCTGACAAGATAACAGGATAAACAAGATTTGTAAGCGTTCACGGAACATTGAAATTAGAAATTTGGCCTTCATGCTTTTGTACTGTTCCTCCCAATTTCCAATTTCAAGCCGTGAACGGCTACAATAATTTAAATCCTGAATATCCTGTTAATCCTGTCAAAAAAATCTCTTTAAAAGACATTGTTACAAAAAATGAAATTTTATTATTTAAAAACTTTTAATCAAATACTTGTCGTTATTGCCGTCTGCTTTTTATTTTCTTTCGCATCGCTGATTGCAGGATGCTCATTTTTGCCGGCTATAAAAAAAATAGCTTGTGATATAAAAGCCCCTGCAGGTGATTTAAAGAAAAAAGTTGGAATAACTTTCTTCGAAAACCGCACTTTTGGTGCTGTTAATAACTTCGAAAAAACCTTTCATATTAAACTTTCCGAAAATATAGAAAAAACATGCCCGGACATCCTTATTATAAAACCGGGAGATACAGGATATCCTGATCAAATGGCAGTGCTCCCGAAACTTGCCTCAGAACGAATTGATAACCTCGTTCTTGCAAAAACAGGCAGAAGACTGGGTCTAAATGCAATTGTCACAGGAAGCCTTATGGATATAAGCGCAAATAAAGAAACCAGGGGGATTCTGTGGTTCAAAAATACCTATAACTTTATTCGATTTCAAATTGTTGTAGAAGTCTATGATGCTGAAACCGGCGCAAAAATTTTTGATGATAGTTTTGATGACGAAATCCAGGTCGATGAAACAGATATTGATAATCTCAGGACCGGCAATACAAATGAAATACCTGCTTTAACTGAAGCTCTGTTAAATGCGTCTATTCCCATAGGCGAAAAGATCTGCGACGCTGTCAATATTCAGCCCTGGAAAGGATATGTATTTTCAAGTGTTGAAGACAAGATAATAATATCTTCAGGAAAAAGATCGGGTCTTATCATTGGAGACAAACTTGAAGTATATGATAGCGGAAGCATCTTTGAAGGAAAAGACGGCCGGAAATTTTTTATTCCAGGGCTTAAAATTGGAGAGATTAAGATAACAGCACTTTATCCGGACAAAGCCGAGGCAGCCCTTATTTCAGGCAAAAATATAAAGGTCGGAAGTACAGTAAAAATAAAGTAAAAAAGTGCCTAAAGTGAGCTAAAGTGCCTAAAGTTGTGGTACGCCTTCGGCGTGCTATAGATATTCAGGACTTGATTATAACTTCAGTCGGAAATAAAGTAAGCAAAGTTGTATGGTAAAAAAAGTTAAAATTGGTAGCGCCGAAGGCGCATTCCTTAACTTTAGGCACTTATGTCCGCACCGAAGGTGCGCTAATTTATGAGTCTAAAAATCTCATATATGATTTTAAAAGATCTATAGCTTCGTCTTCTGATGAAATTCGTTTTATCGACTCACGGAATTTACTGCTGTACTTTAATCCTTTAACAAACCATCCAAGCCGGCTGCGCATCATAGAACATGCGCGCTTTTCTCCAAAATATCTTACTGACTCATGAACATATTTGACCATCACTTCAAAGCGATGTGTAAAATCTATACAAAACGATTCATTCCCTCTGAAACGTGCTAATACCTGAGCAAAAATCCATGGGTTGCCTATAGCAGCCCTTCCAATCATAACGGCATCACAGCCCGTCTCGTTTTGCATTCTAACGGCATCATCCGGAGTAATAATATCGCCGTTTCCAATTACAGGAATCGAAACAATTTTTTTTACTGATGTTATAATTGACCAGTCTGCTTTGCCCCTGAATCCCTGGACAGCAGTTCTAGGATGCACGGCAATTGCATCCACACCGCACGCTTCAGCAATTTCCGCAATCCTGAAAGCATGGGCTCCTGATTTATCCCATCCTGTCCTTATTTTTATGGTAACCGGTATGCTTACCGACTTTCGAACAGCTTTTAACAATGATTCCGCCCTTTCGGGCTCTTTCATCAAAACAACACCGGCACCTGTTTTAACCACCTTTTTAACCGAACAGCCAAAATTAATATCCAGCAAGGCTGCCCCTGAAGATTCAACTATTTTAGCAGCTTCAGCCATTATTGAAGGATCAGCTCCAAATATTTGAACAGATAAAGGCTTTTCTTCAGGTATAGAGTCAAGTATTTGTAAGGTTTTTTTTGATCCGCGCACAAGGCCGTTTGCGCTTATCATTTCAGAGCAGACAAGACCGCAGCCGGCTTCTTTTGATAGAAGCCGAAAAGGCAAATTGGTAATACCGGCAAGTGGAGCCAGGATTACCGAATTATCAAGAACAAGTGAGCCAATTTTCAGACTGTTATGCATGGTTAGTGCTTGAAGCTGGATTGGCATAACAAAAAAGGCAGTTATGATAGCATGGATGAAGGCTGTAGGATCCTACATCTGCGGATACCTTGCATCCACACCCATTTTTTATCCTCTGGCCGGAATCTTTTTTAAGAGAAAGAGACCCTCCAAATAATTTCATCAGAAGATCATTTGGTATGCACGAGCTTTTTGTAATACCGGAGTTTTCAGGAAGAATTGACAGCAATTCTTTCTCGCAACAGGTATGGAGACTGATATTTTTATCAGACAGCTCATCTTTCATTTTCAAAACAATTTCGCTTTTTATTTCAATGGGCGGATCAATGAAAGCAAAGCCCGGAATTTTTGTAATTCTTTTTCGAATCTTATGATAATCATCCATGAAGCTGGTTATACATCTTTTTATGCCATACTTGGAAGCTTTGCTTGAAATATAGTTGAAATCATTAAGATTGTCATGAATCTTTCCATCTTTTGTCTTATAAAAGCAGATAGGATCAAATCTCCAGCTTATACTGCCGGAATCGAAATTCCTGCAAAGATATTCTAGTTGACGAATGCGTTCCTCTAAAGCAGGAACATTAGGTTCAAGCAACGGCTCCTCAGAATTTATGGTAAAATTAAAAAAAACATTATATCCCATTTTTCTAAGCTTTTCTCCAAATCCGCTTTTTATAAAGGGCCCAAAATTTTTCGACCAGAATAAAATAGTATGTACCTTATCCGGAGTGGCCGGCACGATTGATACATGCCTGTTATACGGATTCACCACCTCAAAGCGGCCATTTTTAATTTGTTTCATAAACCACTTCATGTAAAATGCAGGTATATCTGTTCTTCTTGAGGCTGAAATTACTATTTTAACCGCAGAGTCCATCAATAATTAGTAACCGTTCACTTTTTCCTAAGTTATTTTTGAGCGAGCCCTAAGATCCGCCAGAGATATTATTTTGGCCCCACCAGACTCTTTTGGTGTTTCTTCCTTTTTTTTCTGTAATGTATACTTTGCCGATTTTTCCGGACAAACAACAAGTTCCATTCGCACTTTTTTGCCGCTCATTGTAAACTCTTCACCATCAATATATATATCCCTTAAGATCCATGTAACAGAGTAAAGCGGCACTTGAAGAATCAGCAGCTTTACATGATACCAGTCAGGTTTAGCATCCGGCAAAATTGTTTCAATCCTGGCAAAAATAAGCGGCTTGTCTTCAAAGCATAGCAAGACTACATCATTTTCTTTCGCCATTTATAAATATCCTTTTTCCATGAAAGCGCAAAAAATGGTGTTGAAGTTTTAATATCTTCATTATATCTTAAGGAACGTGGACGAAATAACTTCCCCAACTATACATCACAGCTTCAGGCCGCCTTTGTCCGGTCTCAGATCACAAAAATATTGAAATAGCTCGCTATTCCATCAACTTTTGTGATTTGAGATCGAACAAATTCGACCCAAATCTGTGCGCCTACTTGTGGAAGTTAATTCGTCCACGTTCCTAAGGCGTAATAGTTCAGCCACAAAGACACAAAGCAGGGATATTATTTCTCGTTTCTCGTTATGTTTTTTTCACCACGAAGAACACAAAGAAATTATAAAAAGCATTAATTCTAATCTTCGTGCCTCTTCGTCCCCGTTCCTTAGCGCTTCACTGTTTTTTCTTTTAGCTGGCGCAGCTCCTTTTTCATCTGTTGCCACTCTAATGCTCTGTCAATAGAGATCAATATCTGTTCCTTACGGAAGGGCTTGGTGATGCAATCATAGGCGCCTTTACGTATAACCTCTTCTGCCGACTCAACAGAACCGTAAGCCGTGATGATGAGTATTGGAATATGTTTATCTATTTTTCTAATCTCAGCGATAAGTTCCACACCATCCATCCCTGGCATCTTGAGATCAGAAATCAGTAGATTATAATCTCCTGTTTTAATTAATTCCGGCACCTCTAAGGCATTATTGGTGGTAGTAACTTTGTGCTCGGTCTTTTCCCCAATAATCATAGCAAGAAGCGCAAGCATATCAAGTTCATCGTCAACGACCAAAATTTGTGCAGCCATTTCTTACCTCCTGTGTTATATCCGCGGAGCGAGCCTTTGGGCCTGATCAGTCTGGTGTTCACTGTCCAGAGAAGCAACAGGCAAAGACACCTTAAATGTGGTGCCTTTTCTTTCCATGTCCTCTTCTTCAGCCACTGTCTCAAAGCTTATGTCTCCATTATATTTGTTTATTATACCATAACTGACTGAAAGACCCAGGCCTGTGCCCTCTCCCACCTTTTTTGTGGTGAAAAACGCTTCAAATATCTTGTTTCTGTATTCCCGCTTAATACCATGTCCTGTGTCTTTGAAAAGAATTTCTACTTTGTTTCCAGCGCTATTGAGGTTGGTAGAGACAGTCAAAACCCCGCCTTCCTTCATAGCGCTAAAAGCATTGGTAACAAAATTCATGAAGACCTGCTGCAAGTGTCCTGAATCTCCTCTTACTTTTGGCAGATCTTTTGTGAGGCGCTTCTCTAAAGTAATTTTTTCTGTAACCAAAATATTTTTAACCACAGAAATCACTTTTTCAATGTTTTCGTTGACATCAGCAGAGTACTCAATTGCCTCGGGGTGTCTGGCATAGCTCAAAATGCTTTCAACTATCCTTTTACAATTGAGCGCCTGCCTTTCTATGGTTTTGACAATCTCATGGCTCTTGCTGTCAGGCTCCACCTTTTCCAAAAGAATATCGCTAAAACCAAGGATCAGCGCCACGGGATTATTTAGTTCATGCGCCACACCGGCAGACAAATTTCCCAAAGAGGCCAGCTTTTCTGTATTATACATCTGTTCTTCTTCCAGCTTCTTTCCCTTTGTAATATCCCTCGAAATTCCCAGAACAGCAAACACCTTGCCTTCCTCATCCTTAAGGGGCGCAAAGTTGCTGGAAAACCAATACTCACGGTTCCCGACTTCCACCGGATATTTTACGTTTACGTTCTTTTCCGTATTAAACACCTTCCTGATAATACGCAACTGCAACTCCGCGCTTTCTTCAGAAAAAAGGTCGCGAAAAGTCTTGCCGATCAGATCGTCCGGGAAGTCTCTGAAGAAATTAGCCGTGCATCTATTCATGGACAGGATATTTCCCTCTTCATCTACAGTAAAGATCAGGTCCTCTGCACTTTCTACAAGGGTCTTGTATTGCTCCTCTGATTTTTTCAGTTCTTCAAGCGAGTTCTTTAGATCTTGTGTTTTCTTCATTACTTCTGCTTCCAGTGTCTTGGACCAGCGTCGCTCAAAACTTATGATATACACGCCCCCCAAAATAATAGCGAGAAAAATGCTGCCCTGGATATAAAACTGGCGGATAAAAACCGAATGGACAGCGTCTTCAACTTCGCTTAAGGGCGCGACCACAGCCACCGACCAGAAGAATTGAGAATGCGTCCGAGGATGAATAGGCGCATATGCGATCAGTTTTTTCATTTCGGTTTCTATGCCCCCGTGCCACCCCGAGGTATACCGCCCGGTTCCCTCCTTACCTTCGAGCATCTTTTCCTTTTGAATCATATTAATCTGGGAAAAAGAGATCTTGGATTTTCTCATGGCACGAACATTAAAGGCATCCTCTCCGATGAACTCTCTGTGCGGATGGTACAAAAACATACCCTTATTGTCTATAACCCAGGCATATCCGGTCTTACCCGATTTTATACTTTTGACGGCATTTTCAACTAAACGTGTAACATCTATCGTAAAAAAAAGCACTCCGGACAAGTTTCCGGTAGCCACAGGATAAGCCTCATCAACGGATTGCTCATAAGTCGCTATGGCCAGGCACATAACAAGTTGGCCGGTATATTCTTCATTCTCTCGTGTAATCTCACCAGCATAAATCCTGTTCTTATTTTTCTTTAGACTGGCCCATTTGTAATAGTCCGTATCTGCAAAACGACCCTGTATCACATGGGACATCCCCCGCTCATCAACAATATAGGCAGTTCTGCCTTTGTGGTCTATAAATCTTATTTCAAGGACACCGTTATCCTTAACAGCAGATAAGGTGGTATTCATACGACTGGCCCAGGATACCTTCTCCAGATACTGAATGGATGGAGAAAGGTTTAACAGCGAAAGTTCTCTTTTAATAAAATCCAGGCTGTTTTCCATCCGATTGGCGGCATACTTTGCTAATACTAATTGCTGCCGGTTAAAATCTTCAGAGATGATCTCTTTCATCTGCCCAGCAGAAAACATGCTTAGACAGAATGCAACCACGAGGAGCACCATAACAAGAATGCCGGCAAGGATAATAGTCCTTCTTATATTATAGTATTTCTCGGAGAAATATGTTTTTTCTTTCTTCATTTTATCCTTACTCGTGAGTCATAAATTTATAGTATAGGAATTTCCATTAACTTTAGGCACTTAAGTTCACCAGCATTTTTTGTCACAAAAATACCAATACGTCAAGGAGCGACAGGCAGAGACACAGTAAAGGTGGTGCCTTTGTTCTCTCTATCCTCATCTTCAGTCACTGTCTCAAAGGTTATCTCTCCATCGTTTTTGGACACCAGACCATAACAGACCGAAAGACCCAGGCCCCCTCCCTCACCCACCTCTCTTGTGGTGAAAAAAGGATCAAATATTTCGTTTCTGTATTCCGCTTTAATACCATGTCCTGTGTCCTTGAAAAGAACCTCTACTCTGTTTTTCGGGCTATTATATCTGGTAGAAATGGTTAAAAGCCCTCCTCCGCGCATAGCGGCAACAGCATTGGTAATCAGGTTCATAAAGACCTGCCGTAAATGCCCTGGATTTCCTTTTGCTCTTGGCAGATCTTCTGCAAGGTTTTTTTCTATAACGATCTTCTCCGTACGTAAGATATCCACGACCACAGAAAATACCCTTTCAAGATTTGCATTGACGTCAGTAGAATACTTGGTCACGTCCGGAGATGCGGCAAAGTTTATAAGGTTTTCAACAATCCGTTTACAATTAAATGCCTGTCTCTCTATGGTCTTGAGAATCTCGTAGCCCTGGGTGCCCTGTTTTGTTTTTTCTAAAAGAAGATCAACAAACCCAAGGATTACCGCCAGAGGGTTGTTGAATTCATGGGACAGGTCAGCCGCCAACTTTCCCAGGAATGCCAGCTTTTGTATATTATACAAATGGTCTCCAGTTTTTTTCCATTCGGTGACGTCTCTTTCCAATTCAATCACTCGTATAACCTTGCCCTGGTCATCCAATATTGGATAGGCTATGATCCTGGAATATGCAATATTAGGCCCTTCCAAATATATATGAAGCACCTCGGCGGTTTTACCTGTTTTAAATGCATCTTTCACAGGGCAGGGATGATTGTAAACACATGGTTTGTTCAGATGATGAAGAAGCCGATAACAACATTTGCCAATAATCTCGTGCCTTGGTTTGTCGACTTTTTTTGCAAACGATTTATTTATTCCTTCTATCCTGTAATCCCTGTCAACAACCATAATTGCGTCTTTGATACCATCCAAAACACTGTTAAGAAACCTGTTGGCTTCCAACAACCCTTTCATTGAGTTTAATTCTTGTTCTTTTTTCATTATGTTTTTTTTACCACGAAGCTCATGAAGAACACAAAGAAATTATAAAAAGCATTAATTCTAATCTTCGTGCCTCTTCGTGTTCTTCGTGGTTTAATTTTTCCTTATAATCCTGACCGTTTCAAAAAGCGCAGTTTATAGCCGTGCAAAGTATAGTTCCCGAACGTAAAACCTGTTTGCCGAATACCTGAAATTCCATTGTTTTCGGCAAAACAGAGTATAGCCGAATAATCCTCAACGTAAACGCTTTTGTTCTTTTTCCGCTACTTTTCTACATCTGTACATCCCTGAATCTCTGCACTTCTAATCCCTACATCCCTATGTCCCTTCACCGCAGGCGCTCAATCCCTTATTCATCAGGTCTCAGTTTCAGATAACATTACGGGTGTATCACCAAAGACGAGGTGTTAGCGTCTCAATCCCTTATTCATCAGGTCTCAGTTTCAGATGGAGGCCATTTTGGCTTTCGCAAAAGACGCCGCAGAGAGTCTCAATCCCTTATTCATCAGGTCTCAGTTTCAGATATTCTATGTATTATTACTACGAGGGGGAGCCACAAACTGTCTCAATCCCTTATTCATCAGGTCTCAGTTTCAGATGAAAAATTCCTTCCGGTTTAGAAGGCCGTGTTGTAGTCTCAATCCCTTATTCATCAGGTCTCAGTTTCAGATGCGATAGATGCGGCAAGCTGGTTGAACACGTTGAAGATGTCTCAATCCCTTATTCATCAGGTCTCAGTTTCAGATAAACTGGCATTGGAGAGGCTACAATTTCCAACATCATGAGTCTCAATCCCTTATTCATCAGGTCTCAGTTTCAGATAGTGGCCTTTTTCCAGCAAATAAATACAGATAGTTATAATGGCCTTTTCTGTAACCTCTCTTTTTCGTCTCTTTTTTCATCTCTTCACCACCTTATTTTCCATCGTAAACAACAATCTTTATCAACAATAACAAATAATTACAAATTTTCTGTAACCACCCCCTTTTTTTGGCCTTTTTTTAATTTCGTACAACTATCTAAATTATATACACATCTTCGTTCTTAGACACTTCTCCCTTGCCCATAACCCTGATCTCCCTTTCACAGTTCGCGCAAAGACAATAGATGCGTACGCTGTCTTCTTTCTCATCGATAATTTTATCTATTCTGCCAGTCATTTTGTCAAGGAGACTTTTATCGAGTAAACATTCAAATACGCTATATTGAACCCTGTCTCCAAAATCCTTGATGGTTTTTGCAAGTTTGGTTCTCCGTTTGTCATCAGGTATATCGTAAGAGACCAGATAAAACACTCGGGCTATATCTCCAGAGCAAATGGAATATATGGGCTGCCATTTTGAATGGTTGAAGCCAGATTTTCTGCCTGTAAGCGAAAACACTTTCTAAAAGTGGTATTTTCCTTTGTTTTCGGGTGGATAAACTCATGATTGAGCATGGTTTCGTATTCTATAAAATAGCGCTTTAATGCTTCACGTTTCAGATAAACCCCGGCGCCTTTGGGATTTGTGTAAAAATCTTCTTCCCCGACAATTCGATTATTTATAAGATTGAGTGTGAAACGGTCAGCTATCGGCGCCCGAAATTCTTCAATAAGGTCTGCGGCAAGAGATGCTCTCCCATAGTCAACGCTATGAAAATAACCGAGATAGGGATCAAAGCCCAACCCGTCTAAAAGTGATGATATTTCATTAAAGATCATTGTATAGCTTAAAGAAAGTATTGCATTAACCGGATCAGTGGGAGGACGTTTTTTCCTGCCTGTAAAATTGAACTCACCAAGAATCATCTTGCCGAATGCACTAAAATAGGTCTTAGCTGCTCCTCCTTCCAGTCCCAACAGTTGGTCAATCCGATTTGCTGATTTAACGTTTTCGAGTGATATTTTTAAAGCAGCGGTCTCGGATTTAAGATCAATCTCAGGATGATTGTAAGAAAAATGACGGATCACATTAAGCGCATTATTGATTTTTCCTGTTACAATTTCAATAGACAACTTCAGCCTGAATTCATTATCAGTGTACTTTTCAAACTGTTGAACACGCAGGGTGATATTTTTCGTAGCCGGAGATGTTATCTGGCCTATCAGCCTTCCTCTTCGCGAGAGAATGGCCATCTCTATGCCATGCTCAAAAAGTTCATGCACAGCTTGTGTAGTGAACTGGACATTTCCGAAGATAAGAACTGCGTCTATCTTGTGGCATTGCACATCAAGGAGGATTTCATCCTGCTTTTGCACAATCAGTCGGTCACCGGTTTTGCGGAGGATTGAGTTTTGCTCTGTGAGGTAAAGGTTTGCCATTTTTCTATTTTGGTTTTTGACAGGATAAACAGGAATAACAGGATAATGTACTGTTCAACATATAGAGATCAGGAATGAGGAGCATATGATATTCAAGCTTATTTGCTAATCCCATTGCAATTTAAAAAAAATAACCAATCTTTCCATCTCCGTTTCAGCATCAGTTCACTAATTTTGATTTTGTTAGGCAGATTTCAAAGCGACCAATTCATTTCTAAGCTTCGTTTTTAGGCCGTTAATGTTGCCGCGGTCGTAGATAACCATCCGCCAATGTTTTAGGTCAAAAGGAATGTTTCGAATATTTTGTGTAATCATAATTACCTTTTTATTCCAAGCGTGTGCCAATCCAAGCTCATAGAAAACATTTGGGTTTTGTTCTGAAAGTTCAGCAATTATGATTCCTGCCCTGGCTATGTTTTCTTTGATTTTATCCATAATAATGCCAGAGAATACTTCTTTATCTGCCCTAATACATTTCAGTTGAGCCTGTGTAACCGACTTTTCTATGCACTCATAAACCAAATCAAATTTTTCGCCAAACGGCATTATAACGAATACTAATTCTTCATCAGTCTGTGATTGCTTCTTTTGCATCTCTAATAATAATTCAGTTCCTGGCACAGGCTCTCCTGTCTCATGATCGTAATCAACGCTCAAATAGAATGCTGGAATATCAAGCGACCTGGCAGCATTCTGTGCCCCAATAGACATAGGCTTTCTTCCGCCGGTCAGATCAATAGCCAACTGGTCTTCTGAGAAACCATAATTGGTCATCATCTTTTGCGCCCATTCCAGTATCTTCTTTTCTATCTGTTTCTGATCATTGCTGTCTAAAGAAGTTTTATCAATTTTAGTATGAGGGGAGTATTGGCGTATTTTTTTTTCTATGAGAGGGAAAATTCTTTTTTTTCTATAAAATGCTCTGGTTGTCTCAGAAAAAGCTAATGTTAAATAATGTGGATTAAACAAAACCGAAACCAGCGCAATGTTTTCAGGCGAAAGGCCTACCGGCATGAACATCGCTTTGCAGACTGGCCCATCGTCTGTCATTAATTGAGTAGTGCCAGTCTCTATACTTGATTTAAGAGCAGCAAAAACTATATCGAATATCCTGTCAAAGTAAAAATTCACATCATAATTGCTTTTCTTCCATATATATATCAGACCCTCTAAGGGATCAGGGTTACCGTTACTATGTGACATCAATCTGCTCCTTGCTTAATGTTCCAATTTCCTAAATCTTCTATCTTTTCCTTCAGTACGCTGGCGGGATCACCTTTAGCTTTGCACTGCACCATTTCCTCTAAATCCTTTTCGTCGAGAAAGAGGATGAGCCTTTCTTCCTTTTCTATACGTCTGTTAAATATTACTCTTCTTAATTTCCAGGTTGTGCTGTTAGCATCCGGATTTTTACGGGTTATCAATAGAGACAAAGGCATGGCAAATATCTTGGATTCTTGACACAAGAGCGTATAAGAGAATACTTGCATCAAATCACGGTAACTTGGCTTTTTGTAGTTTTTACATTCGACAAACAAGTGTTTAAAGGGAAACCCACATCTTTTTTTTGTGTCAAAATCATCCAATACTCTGTAGCCACCATCCCGCTTTTGAGAACCGTCCTCAATTTCAGATAGATCCATCCTTTCCATTTCGTTTACAAATAGCCAGTCTATCAGCTCAAGAACTTTTTTCTGAAATAATAAAGCGTTTTTTGTTCTATTCTCTTGCTCACCAAATGGACAACATTTTATGTTTTGATGGTTGCTTTTAGCCTCTTTCGATGAACTTTTCGCATACCGTTTTGCTGTACTGATGATTTCCTCAATTTTATATTCAAATCCCCTGAACTTCTCACGCATGTCGGCATTCCTGCCATCAATAAGCTCCTTGAAATATTTGCGACATTTGCCTCGTGCCTTCTTGATTTCCCTTATTTTTTTGTCGATTGAAGAGAGTGTTCTTATAGCTTTGATCGTTTCCTCTATTATCGTAAAATCGTCTTCTGGATAGTCTTCATCAATATCATTATAACATTCTATAAATATTGATTTTGCTTCCTCATGCAGAATATTCTGTTCATCTTGATAATCATCCAAAAACTGTTGCACAGGCGGTCGTTTGTCATTGTCATTATCTTCCATCTCACCAAGCTCCTGCCACCATCATTCCCAATCCATAGCGATAAACATTATGTTCTTCTCTAAAAATAGACGGCGTGACATCAGCTACGCATCCCTTAATCGGACTTTTAAACAAAGAGCCTTCGGAAAACATCCTGCATTCTCTTCGTTTCATCTGCATGAAGGAGGAGTTTGAAAGTATCCAGCCGTTTCTTGAAATGATCCCGTAGGAAATGGCCTCTTTAGCCTCACTATTTTCTTTAGTCTCACTATTATTAGCAGGGCAGCAGAGCGAAAGCGCACAATAATTTATCTGTTCGCCTGTTCTATCAAGAAACAGTTCCGTCCAGTCGGAATCGTCTGATATTGTACTGATTTCTGGATCGAAAGTTCCATATCCTACATTTCTATCACTTCCAATGCCGGCGTCTCCGAGCATTCTGAGACATAATTCAAGTGTATCTTTAATTGGTTCGTCCTGAATATCCAAAAGGCAATAGAGACCGCTGCCTTCAGCTATTTTCCATCCGGTGCGTTGATAAGGATTAGAAACATTTGATAGTCTATCTATGGTCACTCTTGGTGATATATGACCAGTTATAAATTCATTAACAGGATTTTTCCGTGGAATCTTGGCAATGCGACCCCTTTTCCCATTTGCAAGTTCGAGAAAATCCGAAAGTTCGAGATAAGGGACATCTTTTGATAAGTCCATGTACAGTTCATCTGTGCCGCGAGGTATAGGCAGATAATATTCGGTTCCGCGGTAGGGGAAAGCTGAAGATATTCTAAAAGGCGGAGAATCGGAATTCAACTTGGAAATCAGATGGTCAATGTCGTATGCAGCAGGTACCTTTACCCATTGGTTGACAATACCGCTAAATAACGTATCTGAGTGAATAGTGCCTCTGAGAACACTACTTCCTCCAAACTCACTACCCCCTATAGCAATCGCTCCTTTAAAGCTTAACTTAACCAGAAACAGCATTTCCTGATTCCTCTTTTAAAAATTTTACAATCTCATCTATCTTTTCCCTTGCTTCCTGAATCGAAAAGCCGCCATCAGATTTCCCTTTCTCCTTTTCTGTTTTACCCTTAAAGTAGTCAAGAGATCGCCCTAAAAATTCGGTGAACACAAAATTCACCTTTCCGTATCCCCTTGATGTATGTCCACCTATTCCCTCGCTTTCAATTATCTCCATACATGTCAGGATATTGTCCAGATCGATCTTGAGATTGGCTTCAGAAAAATCTGTCTTAGCTTTTCCAGCCAAAGTAATATTTTCCACAGAATAGACCATCTCAAAAATAAAGGCTGTATCAGGTAAAAGCCTTTCTACCTGTCTTGGATTTGCCGCCATGGTTGACCTGTCCACCCCTGTTTCTGTTTTTACATCTGTAAGGAGGCGGGATGGATGCATAAAGGCATCATCAAGAAGGGAATCCCTGACCATTAATAACGCAGGAAGGTTTCCTGCTTTATCGCCTCTCCGATCTTTTTTGCCTTTTTGAAACTCCCGATCATCTCCAGTTGCACCAAATATGCGGCAGACCTCGCAGTTAAGGGCAAGCTGAATGTCTTCACAGCAGTGGATAAAAACCTTTTGTCTGAATGTTCCTATACTCCTGTTGGATGACAACTTCTCTTTTTTTCCTTCTTTGATCCTTTTTCCGAATTTTTCAAGAGTGCTCCTTAGTTTCCCTTTTAAGGAGCTTCCAGGAATATAAGGGAGATTGTTTCCTGAGTCCCTGATAATTGGAGAGTCAACACCGCCTATCTGCATTGACTCCTGAGAACCTCCTATATGCATACCTGTTTTGAGAATAATTTTACCCCGAAAGAACACCTTTCCCAAGAAAACCCTTTGCCCGCTTTGACCCATGATAAAAATCTCCTCTACAATTTAGTCTTTGCCGCCACAATATTTGTGATAAGCTACGATCGCTTCGACAAAATCGCAAAACCGATCGTAATCATTTCCATCCTTAACAACATCAAACAACGGATTTATAACCTCAAAAAAAGGGGTTATCGCCCGTCGTTGTTTTGCCTTTGCATTCGCGAGTAATGGCTTTAACATTAGTATCTGAGGAATAATTTTAGATTTAAATGTGTTATCAGCCCCAGACTCTGCCCTGATACGACTTGCAGAGGCTTTTATGTTCAACAATGATCCATAAAACCGTCTCAACTGAGCTGTCTTTAGTCCAACATTATAGCTCGCAAGTATCCGGCCCAGTGCATAGCTGCATGCGACAAGCTTTTCGCCGTCAAGGATATCCGTAAGTTTTTCACCTTCGGTATAGTTCTCGAATATTTTTGCCTTGATATCCTTTTCCGTGTTAAGGTTCCATTGTTTTAAAAGCTTATCTTCCATTGGTTCTGGATTCATCTCTTTTTTCCTCCTTCTTTCATCAACAATATTGCCCACGATAGCGGAATGTGAAGTGCGGACAGCATACGGGGTGTGGCAAGGTGAAGATGTTGATCGTAAAGATCATACATAGACTCTTTTGTATCTTCTTCGATTATACGTTGCAATTCTTCTCTTTGCTTTTGCAAAAGCCATGCAATTTTAGGCAGGTAGATAAGACCGTCTGAATACCACACTTCAAGCATGTTCAAGACGTTATGCATAAAACCGCTACGGCGCTGGAGTACATTATTCGCAGTAAATATTTTTAAAGGTTTAACAATGAATTTTTCAACTTCATCTTCAACTCTTTGTAACTCTTTGATAAATCGTTTTCGCCTGAAACTCAACTTCAGCCTGGAAGGTTCGGACGAATACTTCAGGATAAACTCCTTATCGAGTCTATATTTAAGAGCTGCTTTGTATTCCGTAAAAAACGGCGTAACAGAATCCTTTCTGAGACACTCTCCATTTCTAAAAATGGGGCATCTAATCCATTCCTTTCGACAAAACCAGCATGGATCACGATTTTCTTTGGAATGATTCAGGGCTGCTAATGATAAATCTGCCATCTTGCTTACAGGAAATTTAGGCTTATGGATAGTAAAACCGGCGCTGAGCCCGAGGTCAATATTTTGGCAGGTATATTTTCCAAAAGCTTCGCCTATGCATAGTGAAAGTTCGGCAATATCATTCCATGTGCCAAGGGCAAAAAGATCATCTCCTCCGGCATAGATTACGTGGATTAATCTTTTCTTTTCCCTTTGTTGAATTCTATCTGGCTTGAAAGTAGATTCCAGATAAAGTTTAAAAAAGTAGTTGAGGTTTCGTGAAAATGATGAGACTTTTTCAAGAGTGGCATTCCCATAAAACCCTTTATACAGAATTTTTCCTATATTATCCGCATCCATTCTCAATGCGCCTATGAGTTTTGCTCCTTCCGCGGAATTTGCCAGGTGTTCGAGCATAGCGGGATGTTCATCTGAAAGAGATTCAATCTCATCTCTTAGCCATTGTTTCTCTTGAGAATCCTCGCTTTTTTTCAGCCTGGCCTTAAATTCCTTCTCTTTTTCTTCAATTTGCTCACGGACATTCTTTAGCAACATCTCATTTTTTACTATATAGTTTCTGGCAAATAAAATATTCTCTGAGATAGCAAGGTCATCATGAAAATCTTTTCTGTCTTCAAAAATGATCCAGGCGCACTGCAAATCACTCCTTTTCTTATCTGAAAGAAAGTAGAAAGTATCCTCAACCTTTATTTGAGAAGAGCGATTAATGTTTTTCTCAGAAATATAGATATATTTTGTCTTCGGAATAATCGTTCCAAGGCGTACCAACTTGTCACAGAATGCACACCACAGACTTTTTTCATGCTCTGCTTCTTTTTGACCAGCTTGAAAAGTAAAGTCCTTACCGCATATCTCGCAACGCTGAAAGCCAGGATCCTCTTTATCTACAAATGGAAGCTCACCTCTCTGAATAAGTGAGTCGAATTTCATGTTTTTCTTTATGAAAGATTCAGTCGAAATCTTATTAAGCAGCTTTGAAATGTCGCCGTTTATATCGCTGTCCGACGTCTCTAAGGATGTAAGGACAAGATTTAACCTGCCGTTGAATTCTTCAGACAGCCATAAATTCATATCGCGGTCGATATTATCCAGCAATTCTTTGTGGTTTGAAGGTTTGCTTGATAGAATCTTTACATTACCGCCGCCATTTATAAGAACATTAACTTGATGCAGGTTAAAACTGTTTATTACACGATTAACTGCGTGACTACATAGAAGTTCGATAAAAAAAGAGCGGGATCGAAGGTTTTTTAGAGCTCCTCGCGAAACAATGTTATAAATAAATTTTTGTATTCCGGATAGATCAATGTTTATTATCAGGTTCCCCTGTTCATGTTTAAGTGTTTCCCTGTTTAATCTTACAATGGCTTTGGCGCCCATTATTTTGTACATATCAAATATTGAGATAGTACTGTCTCCATCAGCAGGTACGGTTCCGCCAAATTTTTCGAGCAAGAATAAGAGACTGTTTACAGGAAGGCCGGCAAGATAATCGTCATTAAAGCTGTGATGTTGAATAAGTATTTCGTGACAGGTTTTTGATCTGACCTCATCAAGGCGAAAGTTCTTCATCTTGATCGGATATATGATCTCAGATGTCAGGCTATAGGGGGGCACATAATAAATATCCGCCATTTCATCTATGTCGATGAAGCCTACTTGATCGAAAATTGATCGAAGGTATGAAACATTTTTTCTTAAAAACCACTCACGAACTTTTTGCAATCCCTCTATAAGGATAGCCTTTAAGACAGGTTCAATACGATTCATATCCACCTCTTTATATTGAGACAACTTCTCAAAAGCTGACAGTCATTTCCATTCAACCACCAGCTATTTCACCCAACATCTTCCCCTCCCGCATAATCTCCTTCATAGCAAAAAACTTACAAACTCTTTTTTATACAACATTAACCGGCTGAGGAAAGAGCTTCAGGTGTGATCGAATTCAAAGCAGGAAACTGTTTGAGCGCATTAGATATCGTTAAGAAAAAACCTGGCAGGATATTATCAAAAGGTTAGATAGTGCTCGTCAAACCGTCACTATTGTTTTCATCCACGGCAAGTTCTTTCTTTACGATATCTTATGCGTGAGTTTTTCCTGGTTTGAATTCGATTACACCTGAAGCGGCTATATTTTCAAAAAGCAATTGTCCTGTCTCCTCGTATAGCTTTTAACTTGCATAATATGTGAAATTCAAGGTCTTTGCCAAGACGATTTTTTATATATCCGGCAACTGCCTTAATCCAACAAGCTGAAGCAAACCGTCAAGGTCATCTCTTGTAGACCAGAGCACAGCCTTTTCAAACATCAATGCTTCTGCTTCTTTAGTAAAACCATCATGGGCAAAAAACCAGACTCTCATTGTTTCAAGACCTTCTCCTTCCGCTTCCTTCAAAGCCTTGGCTTTTCGGAGAAGTGATTCCACCTCAAGATGGCCTGTTTTTCGGCCATGCCACCACTTGCTTTCACATATCCAGTGCTCTTTTGCCGCTGCTGCTTCAACATCAATTTCCATCTCTTTTGCTGCTCCAAGTCTGGTTCGATGTCTTATATATATGAAACGCCAGGGCAATGTTATATCCTCATTGCTGTGAAAAAACCTGCCTGGGAGGGTTTTGCGCTGACCATTCCACAAAACCTGCGCCATGTATACTTCAGCAAGATATCCAAGATGGTCATGAACACGGCGTCGAAGAGTCTGATAGTGCCGGACAAGCTCTTTTTGCACCCTGGCACGATCATGACCCTCAACCTCAATCCTCCCCCACACCTTCAAGAATTGAAGCAATATCGGATCATCTATCTTTCTGAACCAGCCTCCAAGTTCCATGTATTGGAGAAGATCGCCCCTGGAAAGCTTTACCAGCACATCCCGGATGGTCTCAATGGGCACAAGCTTTCCTTCACGGTCGGCAAGCTCTTTCTGTATTCTGTCAAGATCAAGCCGGTCTCCTTCTTCTAAGGCGGAAAGATAGAGTATCCATTTGGTGATTTTGTGTTCATTGATTCTTTCTATCCATTTTGTTACCTGGTCATTCAGTTCTGCCCAGATAAAGCCAGAGGAAAGATCTACTGCGAGGATTTCGTTTAATGTTTCTTCGCTGGCAATTGGTTTGCCCTGCTCTGCTGCCTGCTGGATTACTGCTGTAATATAGAACGGGTTTCCGCCGCACCGATCTGCTATTATTGGCAGCATTTTTTCTTCTGTTTCTGTTTTATGATAGTGAGAAGCATTAAACGCCAACTGCGCTCCCCAATAGTTTGTCATCTGTTCTATGGGATGGCTGCGAAATCTTCCAAAGAGAGATCCTCTTCCGAGTATCTCTCTTGCCAGTATGCTCATGGCTGATCCTGTCACAAAATGAGGGCAGGTAGGTGATTCAACGGCTTCCTGCATGTAGCCGACTATATCAAACTTGTATTGAGGGAGGCGGGTGTTTTGGAACTCGTCCAAAAACATGATGATGGCGCTTTCATCCCAGTCTGAAACACGGCGGGGAAGCCACAATGCCCACTCTTCAGGCATGGTGACATCCTTCTTTAAAAGTCCGTCATACACGTTCAAAGCGCCTTGAAGACCTTCGGTTATGTTAAGGTTTGTTTTAATAAGCTTAATCAGATCGTTTCTTGCAACTCCTTGTTTAGACAGAATACCAGGTTCTCTTAAGCGAAAGGCTGTATACCATCTGAGAAAATTCTCCACGTATTTTGTAGAAAAATCCCAACGATCTGCCACAGTATCTTTGAAACTATAGTACACAGGGACTACTGAGGCATTTTCGTCCTGGTAGTTATCCTGTCCGAAAAAAAGCCTGTTCACGACACGCTTGAATATCTCAGTCTTTCCCATGCGCCTCTGCCCTAAAAGGACAGTGGACATAGTCCTGCGAGTTATGGCGTCAATAGCAGCATTATAGAGATATTCTAAATGTTCCTCCCTGTCTGTGTATACATCTTCAGAAACAAGCGGCCGGATTGCCCATCTGTATTTTGTTAAAAAATTGTCTTTGTCTATTTTCATGCTAAATCCCATGGCTCATCGTGGATTTTCACAGATTATTAAAATACACCTATCTCCCTATTCCGATATTAAAGATCAATATCTTCTTCCCTTGCACCAGCCGTTCTTGCGGCGTGCATAATTCACCCACTGTTGTTTTAGGGTCAAAAATCACTACGTATCCTTCATTGACACGCTCGGTTAAAAGATATTTGCTGCAAAGCTGATCAATCGCCTTTTCAGCAGTTCTTTCAAAACTTGAACGATTTATTTTGGTCTCGACAATGTATTTTCTGCCTTGATAGGTCAACAGAATATCGATTCTACCTAATCCAGTTGAAACCTCAAAACTAAGTTCCCCTTTTCCTTGTTCCACAAACTGATACAGCCATGCCGTGAGCAGAAATTGTCCTGTCTTTTCGTATGGCTTTTGGCTTGCATAAAAGGCATTTACACCTATCTGCATGATGTATTCCTCAAAATCAGAAAGGATGGCTTCCATGTTCAGAAGTCCGTCAGGTCTAAAGTAGCCCCGAACAGATACATCCACAATTGCCCCGGATTCCCGAAAAAAGGTCTTGGTAAACCTTTTTTTATAGACAGGGTTGCTTACCCTGATATTTTTTCCTTCCGCCTTGATCAAACCATGTGTCAAAAGAAGGGATTGCTCCTCATCGCCAGGGATGTATTCAACCCCATCAAAAACAATATTTATAAAAGTCTCTTTGTATTGTTTGGCCTTTTCCGAGATATTATCAAAATGGCTGTTTTCTTCATACAAAAGAATTTCAACGGCTTTTTCCACATCTTCAGCAGTAATCGGATCTGTGGTTTGCGGTTTTATATCAACTGTCAGAATAGTTCCAAGCCGGTTTACCAGCCAGGGCTGTCCGGCTGTTTCATCAAATACTTTTTTTACAGATTCTTCCGTAAAGACCTGGTTTGTCTCTTCTGTGTATTGAGCATAAAGATCACGGACATTTTTCAGGGTAAATGGGGGGAGTTTGACCTGATCTGCAATGTTAAAAGGGGAGACACCGCCTACAATCAGTTTGGTGATGTTGCGTATGCCAACTAAACCTACGGAATATAGAGCTTTATCTGTACGTTCTTTATATTTTTGATACAGCTCTCTTAAAGTTGTCAGAAAATTTTCCAGTTCGTTTATTGGAATGCCATCGAATTCGTCTATAAAGATAACAATTTTTTTGAATTCAATTATACGGTTTAATTCCTCAAACAGTTCACTTAATGAGATATGATCTGTCAGATTATGAGAATCCAGGCATACCTTTACAGCATCCCGTTTCGAGCAGTTTACAGCATTCAGTCTGTTTATAAGCTGGTTGTATACCTCTTTTTGAATTAACTGATAAAACCTTTGCCTGTCGACTTTCTTATATGCCTGAAAACTAAGAAATATAGATACATAGGCTGGATCTTTTTCGAGTTTTGAGCTAAAACCTTTAAAAAACGTAGTCTTGCCGCTTTGTCTTGGGGCAAATATAGAAAAGTATCTTCCCATATCAACCATTGTTTTGATATCCTGGTTCTTTGTATTAACAACATTTTCCAACTCAACATGGTATGACATTTTCGAATCAACTGTCCCGGAATCTTCAAAAATCCGTTTCGGTTTGCTGTAATCTATAGTCACGCCTCTACCCTCCTTTATTCTCTATCCTGTACCTACCCAACCCAAACCCGCTTCCCTTCCCAACATGCACATATTCCCCCAGCCTGATATACGGCCAGAACTCAGCTAACTTACCTTTATATGTGATCTCACCCATAAATCCGCCCATCTTCATCCGGGTTTTCTGCCGATTGGAATACCGCTCCCATTCGTGCCAGTAGAGCGTACGTTTGACGGTTTTAATATCCCTGGCTCGCTGAATAAGATCTTTGAATCCGCTGTCATCTATCCTGTGGTTGCAGTGAAAATATGAAAGGAGCGATATACGGCGGAGCAAGCTTCCGAAAAAGACATGAAATTCGAGCTCTTTGGTCAGGCTGTTTTTGTACTTGATTCTTGTGGGGGTAATAAAAGAGACACTGATTGCATGGGGAGGCGAAGGGTGGTTTATAAGAATGTCAGGCCATTGTATCGGAGGATTGGTTTGAGTCAGGAGTTTTGTGTCTCCGCTGTAAATGACTCTTTTTTTCTGGAGAGAGTTACCTTTGCTTTCACCGCCTTCATCGGTTACTTCCCTCAATTCATATTTTCCCCTGCCTTTGCCGATTCCGATACGGCCAAGCTCTTCAAATGCATAGATGAAATATGGCAGATAGTCCGTTGCCCTGCCGATCAGGGTGAGGCCGAATGAGAAATCTTCTCCTTCTTGATAGGATTTCCGGCTGTTCGTAAAGGGTTCAAGAATAAAAGGATGAGGAGCTGCTGTATATTTTCGCATTATTTGAGCATCAGCCGGAATGGGTGTTTCAAAGACATAGGCATATACACATTGGCCCCGCAAAAGGCAATCTGTGCATTCCTTGCCTTTAAAAGCGCAGATGATGCGGCGAAATGCATGGCCGAATCCGCCGCGGAGAGTGGAACCAGCGTAAGAGGGAAGAAGGATGGTTGTTTTGCATCTGACGGAAAAGGTAAATCTGGAAAAGTAGAATTTCTCCAATCGGCCGCTCCATTATATTACTGTTTCTTCAAGCTCTTGTAAACGGTCAAAATCTGAGCTTTTTTATTATGTCTTTTCACCACGAAGCTCACGAAGAACACAAAGAAATTATAAAAAGCATTAATTCTAATCTTCGTGCCCCTTCGTGTCCTTCGTGGTATGATTTTTCCTTATTATCCTGACCGTTTCAAAAAGCGCAGTTTATAGCCGTGCAAAGTATATTTATAGAACTGCTCGACCTTATCACTACATCCCTAAGCCGCAGGCGGTTTCAAGCCGTGAACGGCTATAGTTTACTCGACATAATGTTTCTTGATGAATTCCTTGATATACCAATCTACAACAGCATCATTAAACAGAGTCATATCCAGTTGCTTGGTGAATGCGGTCAACTTGGCCATTACACCCAGTTTTTTCTCAATACTAGCTTTGTCATACTTGGTCACCCTGCCATCCAGGACATCGCCGGTCCTTTCAACATGAAAGTCTATCTTTTCTAAAATTTCCTTTATGAGCCGAGTCCTTCTGGCTCGTCTGTCATGGGATGCCCCGCCACCTTTAAACAAGAAACGGATATAGTTATCATTGATGCGGTCACCTGCATACGCCTCGAGGGTCTGCAGATGATAACCGAGCCTGATACTGAAGTTCATGTATTCCCTGGATACAACAGCAAAGCTGGATTCAGATAATGACTTCTCGGAGTTGGGTTGCATAGCGGTACTGGCAATTACACTGAGCAGGCCTTTTACATTTACAGGTGGGGGGCCCGGCCATTCTATAGCCATCATCCCTTTTAGGAGAGCCCTCATGGGGATGCAGGCAATATTATCGACTGTAATCTTCTTGTCTGAACCGTTTTCCACACCACCACCCAGGTCTATCACACGTATATCAAGAGGAAGCTTGACTATTAGTTTCACTGCCCCGCCCTTCCTTCGATGTGCACCTTCACCGAGCTTGAACATTTCATTCATCGCCATTTCATGGGCAAACCGGGTTATGTCATGAAAGGTTTCACAATATTGTGGACTAAATTTCTCATCCTCGGGATAGATAAGGTTTAGAGGGACTATGCTCCGCAAAACACCTCTTAACACCTCAAAAACCGCGGTATCCTTAAAAGTGTTATCTTTTTTTCCTGCCTCAATAAGTTGCTCTATACGCCCCTCATAAATATTTCCATTAATCGCATCAACGGTGATTTCCTGGCCGGCTTTCAAGGTCTTCATGGCTATCTCGGCATTAAGAATGGTGGGCACACCATACTCTCTGGCAATTGATGCCATATGGCCTATAGGGCTTCCTACATCTGCAATAATAGCGCCAGCCTTATTCATGGCGGTCACAAATCTCGGAGAGGTGTGTCTCGCTACGAGAACAGCCCCTTCCGGGAAGCTCTTTAATTCTTCATCATTGGTGACAAAATGTACTTTTCCGGCGCCAACACCCTTGCAGGCAATTTGCCCCTTATTGATCAAAATCTTATGGCCCGGTAAAGATCTGGGAACAGGCATGCTCGGTTTTCCCGTTATAATCCGAAGTGGTCTTGCCTGCAAAATCAGAAGGTTATCATTCAAATCAAGCGCCCATTCTATATCCTGTGGCTTCCCATAGTGTTTCTCAAGTACCAGGGCATATCCGGCAAGGGTGGTTACTTGTTCATCGCTCAGACACGGCATTCGTCTTATATAATCCGGCACCCTGACATCTATTGCGCCCCCTTCAAGGCCGCATATGAGCATAAACGGCTGCACGGGTTGGTTTTTTTCCAAAATGGGCATGGGAATATCCCTTGAGACCACATAACTATGCGGTTTTACTATACCATCAACAACATATTTTCCCAGGCCCCAAACCCCATTGATTATGATCCCCCGCTTGCCTTCATCCGTGGGATCACGCGAGTACACAACCCCGCTTGCCTTGGCATCAATCATTTCAACCACCCCAACGGCCATAACCATATCTTCCACATGGAAGCCTTTGCTTTTACAATAGAATATGGCCCTTGAGGTAAACAGGCTGGCGATAATCTCAACATATGCTGAGACTACGTCCTCCGGCGCAACGTTAAGAGCGGTCTTGTATTGCCCTGCAAAGGTAAATTGGGTATCCTCATGGATGGCGCTGCTCCTGACGGATACATAGAATCCGCCGGCCCTGTGACCTGTCTTTCTCTTTAGTTCAAAAGCGGCATCTAATATGCTTTTTTCTAAATCAGGGGGGACGCCGGCATTCAGAACCAGGTTTTGCGCAGCCTTGCTTGCGCTGGTGAGATCTACCAGACTATCTGTATCTACCGAAGAAATATCAATTTTATCTCCCAACTTATTATAATCCATAAATTTTTTGAAGGCATGGGAGCTTATACAAAAGCCCTCAGGGACTGGGAGATTAACCCTGTTTTTGATTTCCCCTAAATTGGCATTCTTGCCACCTACACTGCGTACCATATCTTTTGTTACATCTTCAAAAGGTATGGTGAAATCCGTTACCGGAATCTCGATATTTTTGATAAGGGTATCTTTGATTCCAGAGTTAATTCTTTCAAATGCATCATAAAGGCCAAGATATTCTCCGTTTGAGAGGCTATTGAGATTTTCTATGAGACTCTGAACCTTTTCTACCAGGATATCACACCTGGAATCAACATAATGCATGTCAAAGATATAATCTCCTGAGAGCTTTTCCTCCATATCCGCCTGTATCTCCAGGATGGAGTTGTTATCGACGAGAAGATTCTGAAAGCAATCGTATCTTTCTTTGAATGACATTTTATCAGGAGGAGATGCTTTGGGAATGTCGGCCTTCTTAAACCTGATTTTTTTAAATATGTTTAATAAACTACGCACTTGATCCCCCACTTTCTCTTTGTTATCTGTCTTAGGGCTCGGTCAAAAATAATTTGGACATTTTCAAGACTTAAGAATAAACGTTGCAATCTCATGAAATATATCATGCATTTTCACTACTCCTGCTATCTTTTCCGACTCCTTAACCGGCAGCAGATCTATATCGTGTTTAAGCATGAGATGGGCTGCTTTGAGGGCATGATCTTCAACATCTAAAATTATGTTAAATGGAGTGATAAAATCCTTTATCGGTTTTTTTAACTGGTCAAGATTATGAGTCGATATAAGCTTTTCCCATTTATCAGAAACTTTCTCCGGAGAAAGTTTTGAGAACCCTGGATGGATATCTCTCAAAATTTCTTTCTGGTCTAAAACACCTATGAGTCTATAAGATTCTTCAAAGACCAAAATAGTATCATGGGCTGTCTCATAAGAAAAATTCAGCAGAACAACAGCCTCTTCTAACGTGGCCCAATACGGCATATGGGGGTAATCTGTAATGGGAATCATTAGTCCTTTTAGATTCTTGATTTTAGCCATCCCTTAATCCTCTTTTTCTTGTCAAGAGACCCGCTTCAGCCGAAAAGGCAGGTCACAATCATTTGTACATTGTTTGTACAGTGTGCTCAAGGTTTTTTGTTTGAAAATACGAGATAGTCAGGTGGTTGTTGCTTTTTGAAAAAAACTGTATCACAGGAAAGAAATAACGCTGTGGCATGACGTTCCGTTTTGACCTCCAGTATGAATTAAAGATGATGAATAGTATAGCGTTTCATTAAAGGTTTTCATGAAACGCTATACTAGTTAGACATCCTTCATATTAGTCTTTTTGCGCTTTCTACTTTCATTACGGTGTGGGCAGCGAGATCGGCATTCCCAGAATCGGCCAGATCACCATTACGCACAGAGCTACCACAGCCATCAGCAGTATACTGGCTGGAATGCCGTAGAGAAAAAATTCGCCCGTGGTAAACTGCTTTGAATCATAGGCTATGGCGTTTGGGGCTGCACCCACCAGCAGGAGAAATGGCATACCCGCTGTTACCAGTGACGCATAGAGGATGACTTCTCCGGCCACGCCGAGGTACGGAGCAATTACCAATGCCACAGGAAGTGAAATGGCAATGGCTGCCACGTTCATGATAAAATTTGTCATCATCATCACAAAAAAAGCAATACCCAGGATAAATACAAAACCCGGGGAATCCTGAAACATCACCAGCCAATTTACCGCCATCCATTTGGCAGCGCCTGTTTCCCAGAGGCAAAAACCAATGCTCATGGCGCCGGCAAACAGCAGTATAATATTCCAGGGGATTTCCTCCAGATCACTTTGATCAAGAATCTTTGTAAGAAAGAATATTACGGTTGAAAGCAGGACAATAGCGGTTTTATGAAATATCTTCAATTCCGGTATAAAGGACCGCAACGCAAGAAAAACGATCACCGCAAGGACAACGACGATGGCTAAAATCTCATTCTTTGTAATCTTTCCCAATTGTGCATTGAGTTCTTTTGCTTTCTTACGGAGTCCGGGAATGGTTTTTTTCTCTGGTTTAAAAAAGATCATAAAAAATCCCCACAAGGCAAAGGTCATCAGCCAGCCAGGGATAAACATGTAATATGTGAGTTGAAAAAAACTTATATCCTTATTCATAATATCATTAAAAAATCCGATGGCCACGGCTCCGCGTGCTGCGCCCAAAAGAGTTACGATACTGCCTGCACCAGCCACATAGGCCATGCCGATAAAAAGTCCCTTGCCGAACTTGGTCTGTTTATCACCTTCTCCGTACAGGGCATAGATAGCCATAAGCAAAGGGAATATAGTAGCGGCTACTGCTGTGTGGGCCATGATGTGAGTCAGGGCCGATGTTACCACAAAACAGCCGAGATAAATCATGCTGGTCTTTTCACCTACAATAGCCAGCATCTTATACGCGAGACGCTTAGTCAGGCCCGTTTTGGTAAAGACCATGCCGATGACTATTGAACCAAAGATAAACATAACCGATGGGTCCATGAAATCTTTAAAAGCTACTTTGGCGGATCTGACCTGAAACAGGGCCTGCAACACCCCAATCATGAGACTGGTCACACCGATCGGCACAACCTCAAATATCCACCAGGTGCTGGCCAGCAGAAACACGGCCAAAGCTCCCTTGCCCGCTTTTGTCAAAACAAAATGTTTTCCCGCAGGATCAATAGCGTCCGGCCACTGCGAAGAATAATAAACAATTAGAAACAGGGAAATTCCTATTCCCATAAAAAGCAGGCGCTTCCAGTCTAATGCAGGCTTTTCAGGAGAAATCAAAATCTCATCAGGCATCTCCGGGAGGCCCGGCCCCTTGGCAATCGGTTTTTTCTTTTCAACCATTTTATACCTCCCTTACTCTACCACAATTTTGGTTAGCTCATTAAAAACATCACTCATGCGCAGGACGCCTCTTACTATCTCGCCCTCCATCACCGGTATCAGGTTGATGTCAGCCTGAATCATGATAAATGCCGCCTTTGCAATAGAATCATTTACGTCAACCTTAGCTTTGATCGGCATCATGACCTCACTCACCGGCTTTTTTGCCTCCTTTTTGCACCCTTCAGCAAACGTCCCTTCAAGAAGAGCCGAAAGTCCTGCGTAATCGGCGTCTGCCAGACCCTGGTACTGCGACTTTTCATTCTTTCTAAGAAATTTCGGCTCAATGCCGATGAGAAGTTTCTTGAGTGTCAGGACACCGAGGAGTTGATACTTTTCATCAAAAACCAGAACCATGCGATGTATTCCCAGACCTGATGTCTCGTCATAAGTACTGCGAATCAGGAAAATAGCTTCCCTCACACTCAGCCAATACGGAATGTGCGGATACTCGGTTATTTCAACCATTAAATCTCTAACCTTCTTGGCATTCGACATGCCACACCTCCTTTAATAATAAATTGTTTTGTGTAAATCCAAACAACGCACCAATCTACTTAATGCCTGAACGAAAAGTCATGTTCAGGCAAAATCCGAATATCGAAATCCGAAACAAATTCGAATACCAAATGACAAAATAACCAAAACTAACACATTGGAAATACAATGTTTTTGTCATTAAAAAATTCGTATTTGGGTCATTGTTTCGTATTTCGTGCTTCGAATTTCTGAACGAAAACTGCTAATTTTTCCAATTTCTGTGTCAGGCTATGTTAGCTGTTGAGCTGTTATACCCTTTTATCTTATGAGCTTAAAAGCCATCAGCTATGCTGTATTCCTAATGCCAGTTCGGCAATATAGGCTGAAATTTCATGGATGTGAATCATTCCCACTACATCATCCCTCTTCACCACGGGGAGAAAATCAATGTGGTATTTGTTAAGCAAAAACACTGCCTCCATAAGCATGTTACTTTCCCGAACACAAGCAACGACCGGAACCATGATCTCTCGAACACGCTTCTTGAGCCCTTCCATACATTCTGCTTCAAGCTGCCCCTCCCAGAATACAGGGCCGCTTTTTTGAGCGCCTTTTAAAAAATGGGCCGATAATCCAAAAACAAGCTCAGAGGGTGTAACAAAGCCTTTGATAAATCGCTTTTCGTACTGTTCCTCTCCCACGACAAAAAGGCACGGATGCGTACCCTCTTTTCTTACCTTGTCCATAAGCCTCATAGCCTCCTGGACTGTTTCGTCCTCTTTGATATAAGAATAGTGTTCCAAGGAACGCATAAAATCTTTAACGAGCTTTTCTGAAGGCATAGTCTATTTCCCCGATAGTTTATCATTAAAAGCAAGAAACATACCAGCTCCCATGAGACATTTCGTATCATAATAACTTATTGATATTTAATGCTTTTATTCCTTGTGCCTATCTGGCAAAGAGTGACTCCCTCATATATAATTGGGGCAAGTTGTTGCCGATAAAGGCAAAAGTTTGCCGTTTTGAAAACGAATCTGTTTGACACTCAGAGACCATTCGTGATAATTATTTTCTTAGTGAAACTGCAATCTCTATATATAAAACACCTTGAAAAATCCATTATGCAGGAGTTTATCCTGGGTTCTGATGTGATGCATTCCATCATGAAGGAGGTTGATCAAGTAGCAAAATACGATGTGAATGTACTCATTATAGGAGAAAGCGGCACAGGCAAGGAACTGCTTGCCAAGATAATTCACCTGCAAAGCCCCAGGGCTGAAAATCCTTTCGTACCGGTCAACTGTGGTATTCTTTCCGGCCTGATGTTTGAGGACAAGCTTTTCGGGCATGAAAAGGGCTCTTTTACTGGAGCCATCCGCAGGGAAAAGGGCTGCCTTGAGCTGGCTGACAAAGGAACCCTGTTCCTCGATGAGGTCGCTGAAATACCACTGGAAAACCAGGTGGATTTTTTGCGGGTACTGGAAGATTTCCAATTTATACGGATTGGAGGAAATGAGCTGATTAAGGTTGACATCCGCCTTATCTCGGCAACCAATAAGGACCTCAAGGCTGAGATGAAGCAGGGGTCGTTTCGTGATGATCTCTTTTATCGACTTCACCTGGTTCCTATATATATACCTGCTTTGAGAGAGAGAAAATCAGTTATTCCCAAGATGGTGGATCGCTTTCTCGATCAATTGGCAGCCAATTACAAAAGGCCCAAACCCGCGGTAAAATTAGAGGTCATCGATATTTTCTCTCGTTATAATTGGCCTGGCAATGTCAGGGAATTGAAAAATCTTGTTGAAAGAGTGTTCATTATCAATAATAACGATGTTATAAACATAGAACATCTCCCTTCCGACTTTTTGTGGCATTTCAGAGATCCCCCCAAGATGATGAATTTGGAAGACGTTAAGCAATCGGCTGAAACAAAAGCCATTCTCGACGTACTCTACCGTGTGGGGGGCGACAGGAAACAAGCAGCCGGAATGCTGGACATCAGCCCTCGAACGTTGAGACACAAGCTTAACAAATATAACTTAAAGGTGGACCGAAAGGGTAAGCCAATGACATATAGACTTTCAGATAAATAATTTCACTGTGTTATCAGTCGTTGACGTATAACTAATACGCCTTCCTCCTTCTGGCCTTGTGAAATTAATTATCTGAAAGCCTATAGATCTTATTGGCCACCTCGAAGAAAGGTCTGTCGTAAAAACGGTTGGTTTATGTTTGGATTAAAACAGTTTTTCAAAAAACTACTGAATGATGATACCAAAAAAGGTAAACAGAAGATAGCGGTTGAAGCCCTTCGGAATGCTTTTACAAACAGGTATTTGAATTTTAAGACTCTTCTAAGCACAAATAACAAGGTGTTGGAACTTATAACCGACATGGAGCAGGCATTTTCGGGAAGCCGCACTTTCGGCATGTCCTTTATTCGGGCGAACTGTACAGCAATCTCAGTCAATATATATAAAATTATCAGTTGTTTAAATAAATTAGCAGATGATAAATATAAAGAACTTCCAAGGGTACTTGAAGATATTCTTCTAAAAATTGACAGGGAGTTACAACAAAAAAAGTTAGAGACCGGGGGCGAATTAGTCATCCCTCTTGAAAGCATTGATAAAACAATGGCCGACCATGTTGGAGCCAAGATGGCAAATCTTGGCGAGGTTAAAAATGTTGTTGGGCTTCCTGTTACCGAAGGTTTTGTCATTACGGCTGCGGCCTATGAGTGCTTCATGGAATATGCTGATCTGCAGGATGAGATTAACCGTTGGATTCAATTTCTTGAACCAACAGATATTGCCAGGCTTCATGAAACCAGTTTTGATATCCAGAATCTTATTGTTACTGCACCCTGTCCCCCGGCACTTGAAGAGGCCATTCTGAACGCCTACACTGACTTAATGGAAAAAGCAGGTTATGGCTTTCGTGTTTCCATGCGCAGCAGTGCTCTCTGTGAGGATACCAGGGATGCCTCTTTTGCCGGACAGTATCGGTCCGTACTCAACGTGAGCAGAGAAAATCTGATTTTTTCCTACAAGGAGATTCTTGCCAGTAAGTATTCTGTTCCAGCCGTTTCCTATCGTTTGAACAAGGGATTTCGTGATGAAGATATTATTATGTGTGTCGGCTGCATGACTATGGTTGATGCCGGAGCCGGTGGCGTCATGTATTCGGCAGATCCCGGGAATATACGTCATGACAGTATTATAATTAATGCTGCCTGTGGGCTTGGCAAGTCAGTGGTGGATGGAAGCATGGCTCCGGACCTTTTTGTTCTTTCCAAAGAAGATCTGAAAATTATATTGAAAAGAGAGATCAGTACCAAACGGCACCAGCTTGTTTCCGGCGATTTGGAAGGAATACGCCTTGCGAATATAACCGAAGAACAGGCCAACAAGCCGGCAATTACCGACGAACAAGCTGCTTTGTTAGGCGAATTGGCCCTCCGTCTGGAAAAACATTTTGGCGCTCCCCAGGATATTGAATGGGCTTTTGAACCGGACAGTTCTGTCTCGATTTTACAAAGCCGGCCGCTAATGGTGTTTGGCAAAGAACTGACAGGGATTAAGGATATTCCCGAATCAAAAGTTGACCTTCCAGTGATACTGACCGGTGGTGTAACAGCCGGCCCGGGGGTAGCCAGCGGCCCGGCCTTTGTAGTTGAAACAACTCTAGATATGTTGCAGTTTCCTTCCGGAGCCGTGCTTGTAACCAGAAATCCTCTTCCTAAATGGGCAGCGCTTTTAAATAGCGCTGTTGCCGTCATCACAGACAAAGGAGGTGTCACAGGTCATATGGCGGCCGTGGCTCGTGAATTCAACGTTCCCGCTCTTTTGGGAACTTCAACCGCCACAGAGCATATCCATAATGGAGACCTCGTTACGGTCGATGCAACCGGCTGCGCAGTCTATGCCGGCAGGGCAAAAGCTCTCCTTGAAAAAGAGGCTGAAAAGACAAGCTTTATGAAGGGAAGTCCTGTTCATAACACCCTGGGAAATGTCTTAAAACATATTGCGCCACTCAATCTTACTGACCCGGATGCATCAGATTTTACACCTGAAGGATGCCGGACTATACACGACATTATCCGCTTTGCTCACGAGATGTCCTTGCGTGAGCTTTTTGGGTTCAAAAAAGACGCTTCTTTCCAGGAGCATTTAGCCAAAAGGTTGGTTATTGATATTCCTATGCAGTGGTGGGTTGTTGATCTGGGTGGTGGTTGTAAAGAAGGGATGAAAGGGGATAAGATCGGGCTTGAAGATATAACCTCCGCTCCCATGCTGACATTGTGGGAGGGAATAACGGCTATGCCCTGGAAAGGCCCGCCTCCGATAGATACAAAAGGATTTTTTTCCGTCATGTATGGAGCGACGATGGACAGGAGTCTTGTTCCCGGCATGCGTTCACGTTATGCTGACCGTAATTACTTTATTATATCCGGAAATTTTTGCCATCTCAGCTCGCGATTCGGTTTTCATTTTTCGACTGTGGAGGCTTTTTTCGGTGAGAAGGTGGCGGAAAATTACATCTGTTTTAATTTTAACGGCGGCGGCGCTGATAACGTCCGCAGGGAGCGAAGAGCCAACCTTATTAAGCTGATTCTGGAAAAATTCGATTTTTGGGTTCAGATCAAAAGCGACACGGTTTTTGCCAGGCTGGAGCGACAGGAAGTACCTTTTTTGAAAGAGAGATTGAAGGTTCTCGGTCATCTTGTCATGCATACCAGGCAGTTGGATATGGTCCTGTCTAACAGTGGAAGGGTGAACAAGTACCTGGAAAAAATACTAAAAGAACTTTCTTCATTTGTGGATGTTTCCCAATAATGCAATAAAACGTTGTACTTAGCTTTCGCTAGTTTTTAGAGGTATAATTTAATTTATCAATTCTGTGAGCCAAAGTGCCTAAAATGCCTAAAGTGAGCTAAAGTGCCTAAAGTTAAGGAATTTTGCCATTTTATATAGGTTCTTTAATGCTATCAATGTACAAAGGATACAAACTCTCTCTATCTTTGGATTATCAATTAGCACGCCGAAGGCGTACCACAACTTTAGGCACTTTAATATACTTTAGCTCACTTTAGGCACTTATAACTTGATCGCAACATATAGTGTGTGTTTAATTCAATGAGTACAAGAAAAAACTATCGAAACGTAACGTTGTGATACGTTATTAACTATTAAATGGCAGTTCTCCTATTACCGGTTATGTCTGCCTGGAGGATTACACATGACTAAGGAAAAAGACTTACACGGATATTATACCGGCTTGCGGACAAAGTTCACTGTTATCATTTTTTTCATAGCTTTTATTCCGTTAATGCTTTTAGGCGGAACTACTTACTATTATTATAGCACCACGGTCAAAGAAAAGATCAAAAACGAATTAAAGCTTATAACGAAAAACAGAAAAGACACCATTGATCTTTTTCTAAATGACAGGGCTAACTGCTTAAGTGTTCTGGCTTATACGCACAGCTTTGATTTTCTGGAAAAAAAAGAAAACCTGCTCAATTCTTTTCATTTGTCAAAAAGGGTTTGCAGTGCCTTTCAGGATATGGGCATAATTAATAATGATGGTGAACAGGTTGCTTATGTCGGGCCGTATCACTTAACGGGTAAACAATACGGTACGGCAGAGTGGTTTCAGGAAGTCATGGAAAAAGATGTCTATATCAGTGATGTCTTTCTTGGTTTTAGACAGGTTCCCCATTTCATCATTGCCGTAAAAAGGATAGAAAATGGAAAGCCGTGGATATTACGGGTGACTATAGACATAAACAGGATAAATCATTTTATGAGTACAGCCCTTTTGGGTAAAGGCGGCAGTGACGCTTATATCCTGAGTCGGGAAGGTATCTATCAGATAAGCGGCGACGACCGGATACTGACCAAATCCGATTTCGAAATGCCTCCCGTCTTTCAAGGCATAAAAGGAAAAGAAAAGCACTACGGAGGAAAAACCGTCCTTTGTGCCAAGGCCTGGTTAAAGAACAACGAATGGCTGATGGTAATCGAACAGGATTTAGAACATGAGCTGGGCCCCATGGTTCATGTTAAAAATACCGTTTTTCTCATCTTTATCGTCAGCTCCCTCATTATCGTTATCAGCACCATGCTTATTACCAAGCGGGTATTTGCAAGATTGGAAAAAATAGCCCTGGAAAAATTGCAGCTTAGGGAGCAGCTTGTTCGCTCTGACAGATTAGCGGCCATCGGTAAATTAGCGAGCGGCATTGCTCATGAGATCAACAATCCCCTGGCCGTTATTGCTGAAAAGGCCGGCTGGATGGGAGACTTGCTGACCGAAGAGGATGTAAAGAATAGCCCCAATTACAGTGAGCTGTTCAAGTCTACTCAGGATATCAAAAAGCATGTTCAGCGGGGAAAGAAAGTTATCAGTCGTCTCATGGGATTTGCTCGCAAGGATGATGTGGCGCAAAAAGATGTAGATATAAACTTTGTCCTGGATGAAACACATGATTTCTTGAACAAAAAGGCAATGTTTAAGAATATAGCCCTAATGAAAGAGTTCCAGCCCGACCTGCCAAGTATAGTCACTGACGGAGCACAATTACAACAGGTCTTCATCAACATAGTGAACAATGCTATAGATGCAATTAATAAAGATGGCGTGATCCGTCTTATTACAAAGGCGCAGGACGGGGGCGTTCTGGTCTCTATTGCTGATACGGGGCCGGGCATGCCGGAAAAAATTCAAAAAAAGATATTTGATCCGTTTTTTACGACTAAGGCGGTCGGTCAAGGTACTGGCCTGGGACTTTCCACCAGTTACAGTATAGTTGAAAACTTGGGTGGCCGGCTTACGGTCGAGAGCGAAGTCGGCAAGGGAACAATATTTCATATTACATTGCCCCCAACTTGTTTTCAGGAGACGGAAGTCTAAGTTGAAAATATAAATAAAATGCAAAGGAGATAGAAAATGGAGGAAATCCGGATGCTGTTGGTCGATGACGAGGATGACTTTAGAACAACTCTTGCTAACAGGCTGAAATTAAGGAAAATAGATATCACGGATGTAGCAAGCGGTAGCGAGGCTATAGAACTGGTCAGGCAAAAGTCTTTTGATGTAGCTATTATAGACGTTAAGATGCCGGGAATCGACGGTATTGAAACCTTGAAGCAGATCAAGCAGCTCCAGCCGGACATAGAGATTGTTATGCTTACCGGACATGCCTCGATCGAATCCGGTATGGAAGCCATGAAATTAGGCGCTTATGATTATGTAATGAAACCTTGTGATATCGACGAACTGCTTATCAAAACGGGAGAGGCTTACCAGAACAAGCTGCTCAAGGAAAAAGAAAAATAAAGGAATTGCAGGGGATACTGTCAGGCTTGTGAAAATCTATAGGGGGGAGAAATATTGCTTGCAAAAGTTTTAAGCAGCGCTGTTATCGGGATAGATGCATACTTGATTGAAGTCGAGGTTGATATAATGCAAGGTCTTCCTACTTTTACCACTGTGGGACTTCCTGAAGCTTCTGTAAAAGAAAGCAAAGAAAGAGTCAAATCTGCTATTAACAATTCAGGCTTCATTTTTCCTGATGACAGAATAACTGTCAATTTAGCACCGGCAAATATTAAAAAGGAAGGTACAGGTTTTGATTTGCCTATAGCATTAGGTATCTTAGCTGCAACTAACATTATTCCCCAGGAAGTTATTTCCAACTACCTCATTTTAGGCGAACTCTCTTTGGATGGTCGTATTAAGTCTGTAAAAGGCTCACTTCCTATGGCTATAGCGGCAAAAACAGCAAACTATGAAGGGATAATTGTTCCTTACGATAATGGCAGGGAAGCATCTGTAGTAAAAGGGATTCCGGTTTATCCTGTAAAAACCCTATCTCAGGTAGTAAATTTTTTCCGTGGATTCTCTCAAATTCCAGTCGAACCAACAGACATTTCCGCTATATTTGACGGAAATAATAAATTCGATGTGGATTTTTCCGAGGTAAAGGGCCAGGAGCATGTAAAAAGAGCTTTGGAAGTTGCAGCAGCAGGTGGCCACAACCTTATCATGATCGGGCCCCCGGGAGCAGGCAAGACTATGCTGGCAAAACGTCTTGCCAGCATACTACCTCCAATAACATTTGACGAATCCATTGAAACCACAAAAATATTCTCTGTAGTTGGAATGCTTACAAAAGGCCAGGCGCTAATTACAAAAAGACCTTTCAGGTCACCTCATCATACAATATCAGATGCAGGTTTAATAGGCGGCGGTCAGATTCCAAGACCGGGAGAGGTCAGTCTGGCGCATAATGGTGTACTTTTTCTGGATGAACTCTCGGAATTTAAAAAGCATGTATTAGAAGTTTTTCGACAGCCTTTAGAAGATCAAGCAGTAACTATTTCGCGCGCTTCTTCAACAATTACCTATCCTTCAAGTTTTATGCTGGTTGCTGCAATGAACCCATGTCCTTGCGGCTATTTTTCTGATCCCAAACATGAATGCAGGTGTTCGTATCAGCAGATCCACAGGTATAGATCAAAAATCTCAGGCCCTCTTATGGACAGGATAGATATTCACGTAGAAGTTCCTGCCGTACCATACAGGGATCTTATGGGAAAATTCAATTCAGAGTCGTCTGAAAATATCAGAAACAGGGTTTCAGCAGCCCGCAAACTTCAGTCTAAAAGATTTGCAAGATCAAAAATATACTGCAACGCTCAAATGAATTCTCGCCATATAAAAAATTATTGTAAAATTGATGATGCATCTTGCAACCTTCTGGAATCAGCCATAGATAAACTTGGCCTTTCCGCCCGGGCATACAACCGCATACTTAAAATTGCCAGAACTATTGCAGATCTCGAAGCTGAAAATGATATAAAGATTGACCACATTTCCGAGGCAATTCAATACAGGAGCCTGGACAGAAGTAAGCACCTGATGTAACGGTTCACTTTCACTATTGCTTTAAATTGTCGCATATGCCTTATTGTTTCTCATATTTATACCTCGAAAGGCCACAAATAACGATTTTTCGCTGGCCATAAACATCAATAGCAGCGTTGCTCAGACTTGCGATAGCCTGCTATTCCGCGCCTTCACGCCTTGCTCTTGATGCTCATTGCTCACAGAAAAAAGCGCAATTTGTGACCTTCCGAGGTATATTTAGAGATTGTTTGATATTATTCAGAATTTATGATATTTATAAAATAATACAGGCTGGAGATGAATAAATCTGATTTGGATTTATAGACTTTCAGATAAATAATTTCACTGCGTTATCAGTCGTCGACGTATAACTAATACGCCTTTCTCCTTCTAGCCTTGTGAAATTAATTATCGGAATGTCTATAGGATTTTCTTTATAATGATATTATATTTTTAAAGATGTTTTAAGGGGTAGATTATATATGAAAGAGGGAACGGTTAAATGGTATAGTGAGAAAAAAGGTTATGGTTTTATTGAAACCGAAAACGATGGGGAAATTTTTATGCACAGCAAAAGTATCAAAGACCATGGCTTTTTTGTGTTGCAAAAATCCGATAAAGTAACATTTGAAATAAAGGAAACACGTCACGGATTACAGGCAGCCAATGTTAGAATAGTAAAATAAATTCTTTGGGGAAAAAGCTTAGGAACGTGGACGAAATAACTTCCCCAACTATGCATCACAGCTTCAGGCCACCTTTGCCCGATCTCAAATCACAAAAATATCAAAATAGCCCGCTATTCCATCAACTTTTGTGATCTGAGATCGAACGAATTTGACCCAAATCTATGCGCCTACTTGTGGAAGTTATTTCGTCCACGTTCCTTAACAATCTTGATTTATTTTTTAAAGCGCGTGGTTGATGGCGGACCGGTTTCGTTCTTAGGGAAAGATCTATTTGTCAAAGTGGCAACAACTTGAAGTTTGAAACCATTAGATTTTTTTGAAAGGAGATTGTCGCTATGGCTAATGGAATTGTGAAATGGTTCAGCAACCAAAAAGGTTTTGGATTCATTGAACAGGAAGATGGTCCTGATGTATTTGTTCATCATTCAGGAATCAACGCATCTGGTTTTAAATCCCTTAATGAGGGTGATCGAGTTACATTTGACATCGAGCAAGGGCAAAAGGGTCCTGCTGCCGTAAATGTAGTTGTAGTTTAGCTGAATATTTTATAACAAAAAAAGGCACTCCATCAAATTAGCGTGGAGTGCCTTTTTTGTTGAAGGATTTTTTATGTTTAAATTTTTTGATCTGTTCAGAAAGAGCAAGATCGGTGACCACATTTCGCCCGACAAAAGCATATTTAAACGAAAGTATGAATGCTTTAAAAGACTACTGATTTCAAACGACCGGGCCCTTAAAATAATCACCGATCTTGAGCATGTCTTTTACAGGGACAAGCCTTTTACCCTGGCCTATGTGCTTATCCAGTCTGAAATATTAATAGGCGAAGTTTACAGTATTGTTGAAGACCTGAACGAAATCTCAGGGGGAGAATATCCACAGCTCTTTGATGTTGCTGAAAAAATAGGCACCACCATCCTTAAAGATTTAGAGCAAAAGAAAAAAATTGATAAAACAAACCTGATCCTTCCACTCGAGATGCTAAGCAGGGACAACATGGCTGAGGTTGGCGGCAAGGCAGCCAATTTAGGTGAAGTATATAACAGGGCTCATCTTCCCGTGCCGCAGGGTTTTGCGGTTACAGCTTATGCTTGCCAGTATTTTTTTGATTATAACGATCTTTCAAAATTGATAGACAACAAATTGAGAGGTCTCGATGTCAACGATACCGAGACACTTCTGAAGATCAGCCCGGAAATCCAGTCTTTTATATTGAATGCTGAACTGCCGGATGATTTAAAAAGAGAATTGCGCAATGCAGCCATTGAACTTAAGCATAAATCAGGATCAGATATAAGACTCGCTGTCAGAAGCAGCGCAACCAGTGAAGATTCTGAGGCCAGTTTTGCCGGTCAGCACTCCACAGTTTTAAACGTTACTGAAAAAAATCTCGTCCATGCATACAAAGAAGTTGTATCAAGCACCTTTAATCCGAGAGCTCTTTACTACCGCCGCAGCAGGGGATATATGGATCAGGATGTAATTATGAGCGTGGCCTGTATAATAATGGTAGACGCTCAAGTCAGCGGGGTTATGTATACTATTGACCCGAATGACCGTCGCAATGCAGTAATTATGATCAGCGCTGTATGGGGATTAGGGGTCAGCGCAGTGGATGGTTCAACTGACACCGACTTTTACCAGGTTAATAAAGAGAACAGACAGATTGAAAAAGCAGAAATCGCTACCAAAGGAACCATTTGCAAAACCGATGTACAAGGAGGAACAAAGGATGAAGCTGTATCCGATGACTTGAAGGACAAAGCGTGTCTTGAGCCTGAACAGATAAAGACTTTGGTTGACTATGGTTTAAAACTGGAAAGTCACTATGGCTTTGTTCTGGACATCGAGTGGGCCATAGACAAGCAAAGCAGGCTTTACATATTACAGGCGCGACCTTTGAAGAAGTCATTAAAGTTTATTCCTGAAGAAACGCCGACAACGTCTTTAGATGTCTCCGAAAAAGAGCTTGCCGATCACCCTGTCCTGATCAAAGGCGGCGCTTCAGCTTCAGAGGGGAGTGCCTCTGGCTTAGCATATGTGTTGAAATCAGATCACAATCTTTATGATATACCCAAAGGCGCCATTTTGATTGCCCATCAAACATCACCCCGCTATGTTCCTGTAATGGGACGCGCCAAGGCAATTATTACCGATGTGGGAAGCGTTGCAGGGCACATGGCTTCTGTTGCCAGAGAATTTCAAATACCCACACTTGTAGGAACACATAATGCCACCTCTGTAATTGAACATAGCGACGAAATTACAGTCGATGCTACTAACAGAGTCGTTTACAAGGGAAGGGTAGAAAAGCTTTTAAAGGAAAAAAAAGCTGTCAATCCAATGAAGGGGAGCCCAACATACAAGGCGACCCAGGCGGCCCTGAAGAAGATTGCGCCATTGAATCTTTTAGATCCCAAGCAGGATAATTTTAATCCGGATGCCTGCCGGACAATCCACGACATAATCCGTTTTGCACATGAGATGGCAATGCGTAAAATGTTTCGGATCAGTGATGATATTAAATCTAAAGAAAATATCGCTATCCGTCTTTATAGCTCTCTACCGCTGAGCATTTACGTAGTTGACCTGGGAGGCGGTCTTTCGATCGATCCTGAAGCGCGCGAAGCGCAAAAAGAAGATGTAATTTCCGTACCTTTCAAAGCATTGCTAAATGGAATGACTCACAAAGACATAGAGTGGTCCGGCGATATAGGAATAAACTGGGGCGGGTTTGCTTCTATTGTTGCAGAATCGGTATTTCGGGACCCATTAAAAGAAGGCCGCATGGGAGGGCCAAATTACGCTGTTATTTCGGGCGAATACTTAAATTTCAATTCACGTCTCGGATACCACTTTGCAACAATCGATACATATTGCGGGCCAGTTGTTAATGATAACTATATCACCTTCTATTTCAAAGGAGGAGCTGCCGACATAGGCAGGAGGTCCAGAAGGGCAACTCTAATAGCTTTAATCCTCAAGAAGCTGTTGTTCAGGGTAGAGCAAAAAGGTGATATGATCAGGGGCGAATTAAAAAAGTATGACAGGGTTCTTATCGAGAAAAAACTGGATATGATAGGCAGGTTGCTCGGATCTGTCCGCCTTCTGGACATGGTACTGTCTGATGACGGCCAGATAGACTGGTATGTGGAGGAATTTTTTAAGGGTAATTATACTTTTGCAGCCAACCGTTAATCCGAAATTTTGGCATCCTTCACGACAAGTCAAAAGTAGTTTACACTTTGTTGATCTTGTATTTTGGCAGTGAAATTGGAAAATAGAAATTGGAAATTGGAAAAAATACAAAAATGTAGATGCGTTACCTAATTTCAAGTTTCGACATCGGCATTCAATTCAATAATACACGCTTTTTCGAAAAAAGTGTAAACTGATGAATGAAGGATGCCAAAATTTTTATGAATAACTCATAAAATAAGGCAACCTGATCGTCATTTTGACACACATACGCCACAATCATGGTTCCAACCGGCCAATATTCATCAAAAAAGCTAAAATATTAATTGCTAAAATAGAAAATTAATGTTAATTAATAATACATTATGGATAAAAGCAAACCGGCCAACGAACCGGCCAAAAAAAGCAAGAATCCCGCTTATTATCTAACGCCTTTTCTACCCGGGAATAGCAACATAGGCTCCTTAAAGGATATGGCGCAGGAAATCATAGCGGCATCCGCGGGGCTGGAGGGCAAGGTGGCCGGAGAGACCGCCATTGTGCTTGGTGACCAGCTCCGGCTCATCAACAGCTATTACAGCAATCTTATTGAAGGCCATAAAACAACTATCCCTGACATCAGCATGGCCTTACAAAAGAAATTTTCTAAGGATCCGGAAAAAAAATATGCGCAGGAATTGTGTGCCGCCCATGTAGAAACCGAAAGGCGTTTTATGGAGCTTGCAAATACGCAGCAAAACCTCAATATCTGCGGCCAACAGTTTCTGTCTGAAATTCATGCAGCGTTCTATGCCAACTTACCGGAAAAACATCTGTACACCCACACCCCCAAAGGGTTTTCCAAGGCGCCGGTCAATCCTGGCCAAATCCGGGATGTCAATGTCTCCGTGGATGGCCGGTCACTTCATGGGCCGGACTATCAGGATTTGCCGGCATTGCTCAAAACCTTTGCCCAAGGCTATAGCCCGGATCAATTTCATGGTGACGAACGTTTAATCGCGATGGCGGCAAATCATCACCGGCTGACCTGGCTGCATCCCTTCCGGGACGGAAACGGCAGGGTTGCCCGCCTTTTCTCAGGGTTGTATCTCGCCAGGACAGGCGTTAACAAAAGCAATTTGTGGTCTTTGTCCCGAGGTTTATCAAGAAATAAAAAGCAGTATATGTTTGAGCTGTGGGCCACTGATTCCCCGGATGAACAAAATGGCTCTCACTATTTTGATGATGACCTGCTGGCGGATTTTTGCAGGTTTTTCTTTGAAATTTGCCTGGATCAAATACGCTTCATGGAAGGCTTGCTGCGGCTTGACCAGATCGAAACACGGATCGACTGGTATGTGGAAACGCGGGCCAAACATGATAAAAAACCTTTGCGGCTTGAGGCGGCAAAATTACTCAGAGCCGTATTTATGCGGGGCGCCATACCAAGAGGCATGGCCGTTGAAATCCTGAACATGAGCGAGCGCAATGCACGCCGAATCGTCAGCGCGCTGATCAAAGACGGTCTTTTGCAGTCACAAAGCCACCGTGCGCCGTTAACGATCGGTCTGCCGATTGGTGTTCTTCCCTATTACTTTCCTGATCTTTACGACCCCTCAGTAATTGGTGATGAGTATATCATCTGAATTGAGTGATTGTTGAGTTTGCCGGAGATGCAAGGCGCAGGGGATGCAGCTATCGCCTACTATCGCAAGATCGGCCAGCTCCCGCAGTTTTTTACGAATTGGTTTTGAATACTGATGTGTTCTATTTTATAATTATTTCAATATATTTTAGAAATTTATAATTCACTGTTCAAGACACTCCCATGTGTATGCACGGCAACAATGGGGCGATAGTTCTGCTGAATCTGCTTTTCTAAACTGCGAGAAAAATATGGTAGATAGTAAAAGAGCGTTTCCTTAAATTATGACGGCTTACATCAATAGGTATATCAGGCAGTATTTGGGAGCGTAAAAGTCGCTTTGGATGTTTAAGTTTGAGTTCTTTCGCCTTTTTTTGAACGTATCCATCTATACCGGAACGGGCTTTGCCTGTTTCTCCGTCAAAAACATATCCGAGCATGGACCCTGTTTCCATAAAGGGCGCATACTGACCGGTAATAAAGCGCATCATTCCATTATTAACGTATTCATTATTTCCAGCAACCAATCGGCCATTGGGTGAACGTACATGCAGTCTTTTTGCCTCCAAAATAAAATACACTTCATGCCCAAGGCCACAAGACACAAGGAGATCAGTGCTACCATCAAGTTTGTCTTCATCAAGATTGGACGAAAGAATTCCCGTTTGTGGGCGAATATCAAGTGGGCCATCCCGAAATACCGCGATTTTTACCAACTGCCTGCAAAGCCGTATGGTAAGCATGTTCTCAAATTCTGCATCCGATATTTTTTGAAGAGTGGCGCCGGCCTGAAGAATAGAAGACAAAATAACAGGGATATGCTTTTGCGGGAAAAGCTGTCTGAATGCCCTATCAACTCTGCCCATCATGGCTCCTTATCAGCTAAAACAATTTCACCATAAATCCTTGCCGCGTCGTTGAGAGCCGCTGTGCGCGTCCAATTCACGAGAATATTGGGGCGAACGATATGTATCCGATCCCCTTGAAAAAAAAGGATGTCACGCTCATAATGGAGTGTCCCCCGTTGCCTGGAAGCATGTTCATGAAATTCTTTTAAAACTTTTATCAGATCTTGAGAAAGAGTTTTTCGATGATAAGCTGTCTCAAAACTTGAGAGAGTGAGCGTAACCATGGCCAGACCGATTTGATCGTCTGTTCCGCCTTCTGCACAGACGCGATAGTGTGAACCTTCTGTCTTAGCCCATGTATTCAGCGTTTTAGTCAATGTGTCCGCATATGCAGATAGACCTTGAGAGGCATAAGGCTCTACAGTTGTGTCATGCACCGGATTAAGGGTCACTGTTTTCGGTGACCATCGAGTTGTTGGTGTAGAGCTGGGCTCAAAAACACGAATTGTATCTTTAATAAGAGTGATCTCCTGGTCGGTCAGACCGAAATAGCGGTAGATCAATGGTTCGAGTTTTTTTTGATGAGCATCGACGATCTTTTTTCGTTTTTGGTGCCACTCTTTTTTAATAGCCGCCTCATTTTCCTCAAACAGAGTATGACGTTTGTCATCAGATTTCAGACCGGTGAGAGTTTCTTTTAACTCACTACGGAGTTGACTGAATTTTTTGGTTACTTGTTTTAGAATTTTTCCAGCGTTCGTCGAAACAAACTCGCTTCCAGGCAAAGGAAAGGGAACCCTCAGTAGTTCGCTGAGATGAACCTTATCCCTCTCGCTTCCCCAGTTTGCCGAAGTGTGAAATAGGAAATACCGCGCCAGGTTGGACCGTAGATAACCTGTAAGAAATATTAACAGATCAGCATCTTCTTGCGGACCGGCAATTGATTGTAATGAGTCCTGAAAGAGTACATCAAAATTGCAATATGCTATCTTGCTGAATCCTTGGCTGATTAAAATCATAGGGGCTTTGAATAACATGGCGTTTGGAGCCATTCTCAAATGTTTTCTATAAGCCCCAATTTTTTTCAGTCTTTCCCCAAGAGTTGTGCAATCCGACTCGAATAGAATCATCTGGATGTATGGCTCAGCGCGCACAAAAAGAGCGTCAAGTTCCCAAGGGTTTGGTTTCGGTTTTGGATATTTCTTATTTGTTTTCGCCTTTTCGGAATAATAAGGTTGAAAACCCTGTCCTTTAATCCAACGCTTGCCTTCCTTTGGCGCGCCGGCCAAATCCGAAAGCGGCGGCAAAGACTGAAGCAGATCGAGAAGCTTTTGATCCCGAGGCGTTCCCCAAAGACGTCGCTTCCACACAACGGGAGCGGTTTTCGATTGGGTTGCCGCAAGAATGTCGGCCAGCGGTATCCATGTGCGTGCCGAAGGGTTGACTGTAACAATTCCTTGCCGGAGTCCATCGCGGTTAAATTTCGGTGCAGCGAATTCCACCAGATCTTGAGCCGGTTTAGGAGGAATGTTCTTGAAACGTGCAATAAATGCCGGAGTTTTGGCATTTTGGAACAGCAAACGGCGATAGTCCGCCAACTGCATAACCTTTTCCAGAGTCACCTGTTGAAGCCATTCAGCCTGAAAGGCATCTGTCTGATTTTGTAGCATTTTGGTTGGCAGCAGGAGGCATCCTGTCCCATCGTTCTGGAGAAAACGCTGCGTTTCTTGCATAAATTTCTGTGCAAGTTGTTTGTTTTGTCTGCCCTTCCATGGAGGATTGCCGATAATACAGTCAAATGTTTCGCCGGAAAGCGTCTTTCCGGCGAGGAAATCAGCCTTGTGAATAACGGGAATATCTGCACAGGGATGGTTCGGGTCAACCCCATAATCCAGGAGTTTCGGCAATGGCTGGCCAGTTTTTTCCATGTAATGCTGTATATCAGGGGGATCGAAAAAATCCAGGTAGGCTAAATAAAGACTGAAGCAAGCGATTCTGCAAGCCGTTTCCTCCTTATCCACTCCACGAATCTGCCGGGCAAGGATATCTTGAAGCGCTTTGGCTTTGGTGACATAATGCACCCGACCACCCTGAATATGTATCCAACGGTTTGCAAGACGATTAAACAGGATCACAAGAAAAATGCCGGACCCACATGCCGGGTCGAGAAAAGACCATTCAAAGACATCCGGTGAGTCGCGCATAGCCATATCCACGACCATTTCCGCCAAAAATCGAGGCGTATAGAAAGCCCCGCTTTTTCGCTGTCCTTCCCGGTCTTCAACAGCTAAAAAGTCTTGATAAATCGCACTTATCGTTTCAACGGGAATCATCTTGAAGTTATATGGCCAGAAACCCAGGGAACGCTGCCCACTTTGCACATTGTGGCCCCCGAGAAAAAGGATCAATTTGTCGAGGTGTGAGAGCTGGATGAGATGTTTCTCCGCATCAAGATTCTGATCAAACATATTGCCATTGAACCTATCCTTAAGATTATCAAAAAGCCCATAAAGGTAATTGATCCGCTCGGCATTTGATATTTTCTCCAACAGCGCGGCCAGTACCGTTGTTCCAGTTCGACCTCTACCTGGTTCCTCAATGGAAACAATGCCACGATCAAGAAGATAACACAGAAAAAGCACACGTCCGATAAAGGCATGGGCATCTTGGGGTAATAATCTGTCATTGCCCTGAATTAATACATTGCGCAAGGCACGAAGATTGTTCAAAAGCCAGGAATCCACAGACTGATCCGGGTCGAAATATTTCCGGTTCACCTCGACCTCGTAGTAGTGACCCGTCGCCAGTTCATAATAGAAGGACTGAATTCGCTGCACATAGTCGGCCAGAGACAATATCTCAACAAGAGCGTTTTCCCGCCACTTTTTATCTGAGCGCTCTTTTTGTGGTTTTGCCAACCCCGAATAGATATATACAGATGTCGGATCAGCCAGAACAATGATATTGGCTACGCCTTGATTCCAGAAAAGCCTTTGAAAAAAGATTCGCTCTGAAAGAGTAAAAGGGCGACTATACTCTTTCAGATACAAGACAGGGCGGTTATCCAGGCAGAGCACACCATCAAGTTTTATTTCACGCCAGGCACGCCCGATGACCGACACATATCCGAGTAAGTTAACATCATGTTTGACGGATTCAAAAGAATCATAAAATATCATTCCTGCCGGGGTCGGCATATGTTTCTTAACAAGGTTTGATATTTCCATCTCAATACCCATATATTCAATATATCCGTCTTAGAACTGCCCTGACAACTCCCTGAATACCCATTTCACCGATGGGAATCAGGTCGGTATAGAATAGACTTTCCGCTTTTAGAAAAAAACCGTTTTTTTGTCCGGCAAGTGTCTTAAGTGTGTTCTCGCCATCGATTAACGCGATTACCATATCTCCTTCCTTGGGGGAAACATCGGCATCCGCAACAACCCAATCACCTTCATGGATACCGCGCCCCGTCATCGATTCGCCGGTGACCCGTAGCGCAAACAATCTGTGACCGGTGGAGCCGTCAAGTATTGCAGGATCAACGGCAAGGGTCCCATGCTGATATTCTGTTTGGGTCTCCGGATATCCGGCCGGAATATTACCTATGAGCGGAACCGAAATAGCGCCGTTGGTGGATGGTTTCTCGAAAAAGAGTAATTCGATGCCACGCGAACGCCCTTTCCGGCGGCGTATGTATCCCTTTTTCTCCAAGGCACGCACATGATCCGCCGCTGCTTTGGGGCTTTTAAATCCAAAATGGGCGGCGATTTCCCTGTACGTAGGAGCATTTTTTCCTTCGCGCCGCAATTCTTGGAGAAAATCTATAATTTCAGCTTGTCTGGGTGTCAGGCTGTTTGCACTAAACATTTGTATAGTATTTATGCAGGAAAAATGAAAATGTCAAGCGTTCATTATTTTTTTCTGTTGGAAGCCGTCCAGCATTCCGCATTGGGTAAAGTGGCTATCCAACGTTTCCAGAGCCCTGCTCAATTCGCGCTTTTGCGCAAGATCAGCCAGTTTCAGGAGCTTTTTACGAATTGGTTTTGAATACTGATGTGTCCTATTTTATAATTATTTCAATATATTTTAGAAATTAATAATTCACAATTCAAGCTTTGAATACATATGCTCCCTCGTGCGTGACTAATGCCCCGAGGTACGAGGGGACATCGACGGCTCTCACCATGGAGGGCCGCTCTTTGGCACGAATCTGGTGTAGAGCCAGGTTAGCCCAACTTATTAACAAAATTGCCACTCACAAGAGCATGAGCCCTTTCTGACATTTCCTTGTTTATTTCTGATGGGATGCCTTTGTCTTCTGTAAATTTATTCAGGTTATTGTAATTCTGGCCTAACCATTAAAAATTTTGTTCAACGTCAGCAATCTCAACTTGAAAATAAAACCGTAAGTGAGACAAGCTATTACATAGGCAGTAACGAAAATAAGGAACGGGGACGAAATAACTTCCCCAAGTAGGCGTATAGATTTGGGTCAAATTTGTTCGATCTCAAATCACAAAAGTTGATGGAATAGCGGGCTATTTTGATATTTTTGTGATTTGAGATCGGGCAAAGGTTGCCTAAAGCTGTGATGCATAGTTGGGGAAGTTATTTCGTCCCCGTTCCTTATGCTGAAAATTTTGCCTACGCAGTCCGAAGTCACTGGGCAATCGAGAATAGCCTTCATTGGGTGTTAGATGTATCATTTCGTGAAGATGAGAGCCGAATAAGAAAGGATAATGCCCCGGAAAACTTTGCGGTGCTCAGAGATATTGCATTGAACATGATAAAAAAGGAAATTTCACTAAAAAAAAGTATTAAGTCCAAACGGCTCAGGGCCGGATGGGATAACAATTATCTATTGAAGGTCTTGGCGGGCTGATTACCAAATGCGGTTACCCTGTGTTCCGCCATGTTCTGCATGACCGTCGGGGAAATAGGGGTGAGCCCATTTGTAAATTAGTTATCGGCATAGCATATTGATGCGGCGTATTGGAGTCACTCACCGTTTGTCTTTGAAACTCGGACAACTGTGTTTGTCTTCAACATGGGGTTTGATATCCAAAACAGGTGTCCCATCTTGCATGTCCAGTCCTTTGACGTAAATGACGTTGTTTTCCCTCCTGAGAACTTCCAAAACCGACATGCCGATGGGATTGGGTCGGATTGGCGAACAAATGCTGAAAACGCCCAGTTGCTCTTCACGGTGTGGAGGTGTCTGGCTGAGAAACTGTGAAGTGAACTTCGGGCTTCGATGGAAATGGAAAATCACGACAATGCGTTGGCCGGCTCTGATATCTTTGAGTCCATGCAGATATTTTTCATAAATGACTAATGTCCCCTCCTCATCCGAAATGCTCCAATGCCGGGGAATTTTTTCGGCATCAGTCTGCACAAAACCTATAGGTTCCATTTCGATGCTCATGTTACGAGACATTTGAAAATACCTCCTCTTTGCCCAATTGTAGCCGCTCACGGCTTGAAACTTGAAATTGGAAAGTAGAAATTTCTAATTTCAATGTTCCTCAGTACAAGCTAATATTTAACTTTTTTATACAGTTCCTTTGCATGGTAAGAACTTCTGACAAAAGGCCCGCTGGCAATTTCTGAAAAGCCTATCTCAAGGGCGGTTTTTCTCCAGTCGTCAAATTCATCGGGAGAAACAAAACGATCAACCTCTATGTGTTTTTTTGAAGGCTGAAGATACTGTCCAATTGTCAGCATATTGCAGCCGGCTTCGACCAGATCTTTCAGCGTTTCCTCGATTTCTCCGGGAAGCTCTCCAATGCCAAGCATCAGGCCTGACTTTGTGAAAACAGAGGTGTTTATTTTTTTGGCCTGTCTTAGGACTGCAAGTGAACGGCGGTAATCAGCTTCAGGCCGTACTGAAGGATAAAGACGGCTTACTGTTTCAATGTTGTGATTTAAAACATCGGGGCTGGATTCCATGACTGTATTAAGCGCTCTCTCATCTCCCAGAAAATCAGGAATCAAAATTTCTACAAGCGCATCTGGAATTTTATTTTTCACCTGTCTGACAGTTTCTGCAAAATGACTGGCACCTCCGTCAGGCAGATCGTCCCTTGTAACAGAGGTTATGACAACATATTTCAGGTTCATTTCTCGTGCGGCATGTGCAACCCTTGCAGGTTCTTCCGGATCAGGCAGCCCCAAAGGGCCTTGCTCAACCGCGCAAAAACCGCAGTTACGCGTGCAGTTTGGACCCATAATAAGAAATGTGGAAGTATGCCTGGAAAAGCATTCCCACATATTCGGGCACTTGGCCTCCTGGCATACTGTATGAAGCCTGCTTTTGCTCAGCAGGTTCCTGATCTTCTCATATGCCGGCCCTGATGGCAGATTACGTTTCAGCCAGTCGGGTTTTCTGACATGTTTTTTTTGTATCTGACGTTGACTCATAATGTTTGTTTAGTTTCTTTAACAGTTCCGGCAAACTTGTTTTTATAAGATTAACTCCAAAAACAGTTTCCACATGATTTTTTACTGCCCCGCATACCTTACTCATTGATACTTTTCGCGAGAGTTCCTGTTTCATGGATGTTGTTCCTATCTCCCTTAAACCGCATGGGTTCATCCAGCCAAAATGTTTCATTGAAATATCAACATTTAAAGACATGCCATGAAAACATATTCCCCTTCTAATTGCTATGCCTATACTTCCCAGTTTTTTATTTCCAACCCATATTCCCCTGTTAAGCGGATTTCTCTCAGCTATAATTCCAGAATCCGCAACTGCTCTGATCATGACTTCTTCGAGTTTTTCAACATAATCAACCACTCTTATCCTGGTGGCATTAAGGTCAATTATTGGATACATAATAAGCTGGCCAGGCCCGTGAAAAGTAATAACACCACCTCTTTCCACCTGAACCACTGGAATTCCTGATTTTTTAAGCAAATCAGGAGAAACAGTCAAGTCATCCAATCCGCCCCTGCGGCCAAGCGTAAAAACAGGTGGATGTTCCAGCAGCAGGATGATATCCTTGTCAATAATTCTCTTTTTTCTTGCGTCAACAAGACTTGTCTGCAGATCCCATGCCTTCCTGTACTTCAGGATCTCAAGGTCAACGCAAAGCCATTTTTTACTCTTATTATATTTTACTTCAAAAATTTATTTAGTCCTTTACCCTTTAAAGCTTTTGTTGCATAATGGGGTGCGAAACTTGAGTATGGCTTCACACGCTTTGCATTTTCGACAAACTCAACAATCGCTCAATTTATGATTTAATATATTTATTGACAAGTCATAAATATGGCTTAGTGTATTTTTTACGCAATAACAGATAATTATTGTATTTATGAAACACAGTTGTCAGAATATTTGGACAAAAATATACATACAATGGAGAATAACGAATGGAAACAAAAGAACAAGTTCTAGAAAAAATAATGTCTCAAGAAAAACCAAAATGCCCTCATTGCAACCAGGAAATGAGCCTGTGGGAAGTTCCGCCAATTTCCTTTAGCGACGGGCTTGGATGGGGAGCTCCTTATCTTTATATATGTTTTAATGATGAATGCTCTTTATATAAAAAAGGATGGGAAGACATAGAAGAACAAGTCGGACACCATGCTTCCTACAGATGCATGAGCTATCCAGGCTCAGATAAATTTGAACTTATGCCCGTATTCAGTCCTCATGGTGGCGGAGGTCAGATTATCGATGACCAGGTCCTTATGGAACAGGAAATTCTTAAAGAGGCAATAAAGAAAGGGTTTTCAATTCTTGCCGGCTGTTATGTGGAAAAAGATGAGGTAAATATAGTAAGAATGCTTTTAGACTCCACGGAACCGGCAAGGGTTAGGCTAAAAGCGGCTGAAATGGTAGGTGATATTGGAGGGCTGGATGCAATAGAACCGATCAGAAACCCCAGGTTTGGGAATGAGCTTATTCAAAAAGAAGTGGATAAAGCTATTAAAAAAATACACGATAAAAATTTTACAAGGGAATGCCCTTTCTGTGCTGAGACAATCAAGAAAAGGGCAAAAATATGTAAACACTGCGGCAAAGAAGTAGCCGGCCAGTAATATACGTTCGTCATTATACAGTGAACGGTCAAAATCTGAACTTTTTATTATGTTTTTTTCACCACGAAGCTCACGAAGAAAACAAAGAAATTATAAAAAGCATTAATTCTAATCTTCGTTCTCCTTCGTGCCCTTCGTGGTTTAATTTTTTCTTATAATCCTGACCGTTTCAAAAAGCGCAGTTTATAGCCGTGCAAAGTATAACGCAACATTATAGTTTTAGGTAGTCCCTACAAAGCAGTGCAGGTTTGAGAATACCGCCCTGTTTTACTTTGTAAACACCTGATTTTTCTCTATATGCTGCCATAAGACATGATATGTAACTTACTGAAATTATTGACCCGCACTGTTTTGTAGGGACTACCTAGTTTTATATATTGCGCTGAACATTTACATTCATTACATCATATGATCGGAAAATAAGTTTTTCCTTTTCAAGTCTTTCAGCCTGCAAAGAAACAAGTTCTGAAGAATTTAATTTTTCTTTTATTTCATCTTTTGTTGGAACAGCATTTAAACTCTCGCCAAGCTTTTTGCCGGAAACAGTATCAAGCACTATCGCGGTCTTGCCGTCTGAAACTACAGAAAGAGGGATCTGATGGCTTTCAAGCAGTCTTGAAGCAGCAATAATTTCCCTTTCCCTTGACCCCAATGAAGCTGCAACACATTTTATTGCCATATATCTTGTCCCATCAACACAAACAACAAGGTCTATCTGTGATTTGTAAGGCTTGCCTGCAATAACAAGTTCAATATCGACATCGACCTCAATATCTTTTTTGGAAAATCCTTTTTCGTTAACCAAAAAGCGTTCAACATCCTGTCTGTTTTCCTCAGCGCCAATGTCCGGCACCATTTCACCTGTAATAAAATCTGTAATCATTTCGTACGATTTTTTTACATCAGTCATAATTATATAAACCTTTCACGTAAGCGTTCACGGAACACGGCCACCGTTTCGCTATAGATTTTCAATTTGTCTGTTTGTATATAATCCTGTTTTCCATAAAAAATAAAGCAAAAGATCACTAACCCGTATATTTTTTTTGACGCCTTTATTAAACTTGACATTTTTGAAATGAAGGATAAATATCTCTAATTTATTCAACAGGTAATTTTTGTTAATCAATTAATATGGGTGCAGTTACTCTCATCTCCCGAAATATTTCAGACGGGATTACAGGATTGACTTAATTTTATGAAAAAGAGTGTAACTGGTCAGGTGTTTAGGTAAAAGGCTGAAGACTGAAGGGAAGGTTTGCCATTTTTAGCAGAAAACCATATAGTTTTCATTTGCAAAGGCATGCATGGTTGCACATCCCATATTTTACCTTCAGCCTTCAGCCTTCAGTCTATCTATATGAAACTTAATTTAAACGATATGGCAAGGTGCCTTGATCTTCCTGTTAGCACAGTAGATCGTTGGATACGTCAGGGCAGAATACCGATACATAGAAGCGGAAATGATTGTATATTTAAAGAGTCGATTCTTGAAAAATGGGCATTTAATCACGGCCTGCGATTTTCTTTGCCAAATGAGGAAAGAAAAAAAGAACAGAAGTTCGGGCTGACAAATCTTCTGCCTGCAATGCAACTTGGGGGAGTTTTTCATGATATTAAGGGCGATGATGTTGAATCAGTTCTTAAGTCGGCAGTGGATAAAGTGCCTGTTCCGGCAATAAATAAGCAAGGGCTATATGAAAGGCTGCTCGAAAGAGAAGCTTTAACATCAACAGGCATAGGCAAGGGCGTTGCTATCCCTCATCCACGCACCCCTCTGCCGGAAGAAACAGATAATTCTTTAATAACCACGTGTTTTCTTGAAAAGCCGATAGACTTTGAGGCCGTTGATGACAGGGCGGTGTTTGTTATGTTCATTCTATTAAGCACATCTATAAAAAATCATTTACATCTTCTTTCAAGGCTTGCTTTTTGTGTGCGTGATGACTCATTTGTCGAATTTTTGAGAACATATCCGGATACTTCTTCACTTTTATCGAAAATAGCTGATAGTGAAAATCTACTCGACAAGGCAGATCACAATTAGGTATTGAAAATATGCGCATTTTAAGACGTTGGCGACATCCTGCAAGCTGGAGCATTTTTCGCCTTGACGACCGTCTTCTTCTCATTTTGATAGCTGTTATTGTAGGCACGTGCAGCGGGCTGGCGGCTGTTGCCCTTAACCGGTCGCTTATTGCGATGTTTGAATGGCTCCATCATTTTCGTCATTATTGGTGGTCGTTTATTATGCCTGCAATTGGAGCGGCTCTTTCTGCGCTTTTCCTGGACAAAATGGTAAAAGAAGGCGCCGGACACGGGGTGCCCGAAGTGATTTACAGCGTATCACGTTATGGCGGCCTGATGCGATTTCGTTCAAGTTTTTCTCGCCTGATATCAAGCTGTCTTACCATAGGCAGCTGAGGTTCAGCAGGCCCTGAGGCTCCTGTGGTTATGAGCGGAGCAGCTATTGGTTCAAATATTGCAAAACTTTTTTCTTTAAATGACCGCCAGCGTGTTACTATTATTGGTTGCGGTGCTGCAGGTGCAATATCTTCTATTTTCAATGCTCCCATTGCAGGGATGGTCTTTTCTATTGAAGTAATTCTTGGAGAGTGGAAAGCTGTAAATATTGTTCCAATAGCAATTGCTTCTGTTGCAGGCACCGAAATAAGCAGAATACTCCAGGGGAACCAGATTGCTTTCAGCCATCGTTTATTCCATATTGGTCATTTAGATATTGTTGCCTGTATTGGTTTGGCAATAATTTCGGCGGTTGCGTCTGTACTTCTTACCCGTCTTCTGAGGTCAATGCACGGAGTTTCTAAAAAGGCTCCCTTTCCCATATGGGTGCGCGCTGCTGCCGGAGGTTGTGCGGTCGGAATAATCGGTATTTTCCTTCCAATCGTGCTTGGAGAGGGATATCATCCTCTCAGAACAATGATAGAAGGGGCGTATACACAGGGCCTTGGTATTGTTACCTTGGCTGTTTTTGCAAAAATTCTTGCGACTTCTTTGACTCTTGGCTGGGGAGGATCCGGTGGAATATTTGCTCCCTGCCTTGTTATAGGTAGCCTGGCGGGTCTGACTTATCACCGAGGGCTTCTTTTACTTTGGCCTTCAGTTCCATGGGTAAATGAGGGTTGCTTTGCTTTATTAGGCATGGCGGGACTTATCAGCGGAATGCTTCATGCTCCGCTAACAGGAATTTTTCTTATTATCGAAATCACAGGAGGTTATGAAGTTATTCTTCCTCTTATTATAGTCTCAGTTATTTCTACTACACTTTGCCATTATATTGAGCCTGTTTCTTTTTACCTGAAAGAGCTGGTTGAAAAAGGTCAGCTTTTAAGACCGGGCACAGATGCGAGAGTTCTATCTGATCTGAGCGTTCAGGAGCTGCTTGAGAAAGATTGTATAATTGTTAAACAGAATATGCTGCTCAGGGATTTTATTAATATTATAAAAAAATCTCACAGGAATTATTTTCCTGTTGAGGATGAAAAAACAGGCCGTTTTCTGGGAATGATTCATCTGGATGATATAAGGTCATATCTCTTCAACCCGCTAATGTACGATGCAGTGGTTTTGGGCCAGATAATGGATACTGATGTTAAAGTTGTATATCTTGACGATGATTTGTCTGAAGTGCTACGTAAAATGGATGTGAATCGGCTTTTTTCCATGCCGGTAATTGCAAACAGAAAATTTTTAGGCATGATTTCTAAGGCTACGCTATTGGATAAATATCGCAATGAATTGATGGTTCAGACAGACCTGTAAATTTTATTTAAGGAGATGTGATGGATGCCCAACTATTTCATATTTTTAGGAATACTCCTCTTGGAAGGTAAATATTCGGCTTACTTCTTCATGAGTTAATTTTTCAGCAAAACTCTAAATTTGTTAACAAGAGGATATACCCAAATATCTTTAATGGGAACACTGATTTTCCCGGGTGGTCCAAGTTTTCCACGGCCTTTGGTTTGTCCGACATTGATCCAGTTGGCTGCTTTATAGCAAGTGCCGGCAAATTGATTTTTTTGCACAAAAGATTCCAGCAACACTGGTCG